>ERZ651770.1008-NODE-1008-length-12081-cov-4.083306_pt1 | contig 12081 bp, 9 predicted proteins | sample MGYA00514756_ERZ651770 | MGnify/ENA metagenome assembly ERZ651770
CCCAGAACGCCACCCTTTGGTAAGATCGCGCCGCCATTGAAGTAGTCCGCTGGATCTGTCGATGGGTTGCCACTGCTGTCCACAATCGATCCCTCAGTCAGCGTCGCACCTGCACGCTGTGCCGCATAAATCCACCCGCCAGCAACTTGGCCGGTCGCGCAGTCCAGAACGACAGGACCCTGCGCGCCTCCCGGAATACCCAGACACCACGGGTTTGTTGGCAGTACCGCTTTGCTTCCGCCATATGGGGCGACCATACGCCAACGCTCGCGCGCGCCACCGCCGCAAGCGATGAACAGACATCCCGCATCTGCCGCTCTTTCGGCAAAGGCACCCAACCGCCCAGTATGGCCTATGTTGCGCACCGCAAGGGCGGCAACACCATGTTTTCGCGCCGCGACGATCCCTGCGTCAGTGGCCGCGTTCATCGCAAGAATGCCGATCCCGCCAGCCCCATCAACGTCCACAGTTGCACTGGAGCCAGAGGTCACGTTTGGAATCACATTGGCAACAAGATAGCCGCGTCTGAACTCATCCGCATACTGAAGGGCGCGCATAATGCCATGGGATTCTACACCGCATAGTTCCGCATCCATCAGATGATCGACAATCGCTTCTGCATATTTGGCATCGCAGCCATTTGCCCTTAGAACTTGCACCGCTTGTGCGTGGGCCTGCGCGATGGGCACGGACACGCGCGCCTCTGCCAAGCGCAGCTTGCTCAAGCGCGTTGTCCCGCTGCACCTTCGGCTTGAGCCGCTGCAAGGTCCGCAATCGAATGGTGGCACTTGATTGTATGGTCTTTTACACCCTGCTGCCAGGGCGGTGTATCAGTGTCACAAATCCGTCCGATCTTGCGCGGACAACGGCGTTGGAACGGACACCCCTGCGCGGGTGGTGACAGCTCAACCACATCATCAGCGCTCAGCGTTGGGGCCGTGTCAGGGTCAGGTTCTAGCACCGCGCCCAGTAGAACTTCGGTATACGGATGCGAGGGCATGGCATAGACATCAGCCGACGGCCCCAGTTCACAAAGCCGCCCCTGATAGAGCACCGCGACACGGTCAGACAAGGCGCGCACTACAGCCAAATCATGACTGACAAACACATAAGTGGTGCCTTGGGTCGCTTTGAGATCATTCAACAAATCTAGAACCGCCGCCTGCACCGATACATCCAATGCCGATGTCACCTCGTCACAGAGCACCAGATCAGGCTCAGCCGCAAAGGCACGTGCAATTGCAACCCGCTGCTTCTCACCGCCAGAAAGCTGGCTGGGCAAACGATCCAGATAGTGCGCACCAAGGCGGACGCGATCAAGGATCTCAGCAGACCGCTGATGTAGCGCATCACCCGTCAGGCCAAAGTATAATTTCAGCGGTTGCTCAAGGATCTGGGCAATGGTCTGGCGTGGATTGAGACTGTCATCGGGGTTCTGGAAAATCAGCTGAATTTTACGCAGATGATCCGGGCTGCGGTGTTCAACCTCAGGCGCAAGTGCTTGTCCTCCAGCGACTGTGATCTTGCCGCCCGATGGCGGCAACAACCCCGCAATCGCTTTGAGAATTGTTGATTTACCCGAGCCGCTTTCCCCCACAAGGCCCAGTGTTTCGCCTTTGGCCACCGTGATTTCGATCCCGTCAACTGTAGGAACGCCTGCGCTGTCGCGACCCAGCACTTTGTCATACAAACCGGGCCGGCGATAACTGATCGCAAGGTCATCCAGATGAAGGGCTGAGGGTGACGCCCCATCAAGGCTGGCGGGGATTGCACCGCTTCCGGTCAATGACAATTGATGCGCTTCTTGATAGTGAAAACACCGCACCGCCTCGCCGCTTGGCAGACGCTCAAAATCGGGGCGGCTGGTCCGACACCCGTCTTGCGCCAGGGCACATCGATCAACAAAGGAACACCCCTGCCCCGCCCCACCCGGTGCTGGGGGCCGCCCGTCCAACGCAACTGGCAGCCGCGGATCGCTGAGCCGCGGGATCGAGGCCAGCAGGCCGCGCGCGTAAGGGTGAATCGGCGTCTTGAGCACCTGACGTGTGGAACCTTCCAGAACCACCTCGCCCGCATACATCACCACAACGCGGTCACAGACCCGCGCAATGGCCCCCAAATCGTGGCTGACATAGACCATGGCCATGCCGCGATCTCGGGCAATATCGCGTAGCAATTCGAGAATATGCGCCTGTGTCGTGACATCCAACCCAGTGGTTGGTTCGTCCAATAACAGCGCCGTCGGTTCACCGGCCAATGCCATCCCAATAGCCGCTCGTTGTTGTTGCCCGCCTGACAGCTCATGTGGAAAGCGGGTCATAATTGCGGCTGGGTCTGGTAGGCGCACCTGCCCCAACAGCTCAATCGCTTTGGCAGAATACTGCGCCTCGGGGACGTCCGCGTGCAGGCGCAACGCCTCAACCAGTTGCGCGCCAATCCGCAAAGTTGGCGTCAAAGACTGTCCGGAATTCTGTGGGATCAGGGCCAATTCGCCGCCTCGGATCTGCTCCAGCTCGGTGCGTGTGCGGGCGAACATGTCTTGGCCCTGAAAGGCGACAGACCCATCCATCAGCCGCAGCCCGCGTTTGAGGTATCCCATCGCAGCCAAGGCAAGTGTCGATTTTCCCGACCCGCTTTCCCCAACGATGCCAATGCTCTCACCAGCATTCACCTTCAGGTCAATGTTGCGCAGCACCGGCAGGGTCGCGCCGGACTTGCCAGTGAACCCGACAGAAATGTTGCGGATATCTATCAACGGTCCGGTCATACTGGCGCCTTTTGTGCACGGTCAATCCCTAGGGCCTTGGCCAAAGCGTCTGCTGTCAGATTGATCCCGATAATGAGCGAGGACAATGCAATGACCGGCCCCAGAACGCCCCAAGGCGCGAACGACATAAATCCGCGGGCATCCGCAATCATTAAACCCCAATCAGGTGTTGGCGGAGACACACCAAATCCGAGGAACGACAGTGACGAGAACGCCAGCAACATCCACGACCAGCGCATCGCGCCCTCAACCATCAGCGTGTCCAGCACGTTGGGCAGTAGCTCATGCCGGATGATGGTCATACGGCTGTGCCCCCGGGCACGGGCTGCCGAGACGAAGTCGCGCGCCACAACATCATGGGTTGCAGCACGTGCGATGCGGATCACCGGAATGCCGTAGAAGAACGCCAGCGTCGGGATCAGCACTTCGATGCCGGTGCCAAAAGTTACAATCAGCACCAGCATTTTCAAGATCCATGGCAGCGACAGGAAGGCATCAACAACGCGCATCAACACTTCGTCGATACGCCCGCCGATCAACCCAAACAGGATTCCAACAAAGCCGCCCCATGTGACCGCGATAGGCGTCGCGATACCTGTGACCAAAAGCGCCTCGCGCCCGCCAAGGAGGACACGGGTAAAGACATCGCGACCCAGATGATCGGTGCCCAGCCAGTGGGTCGCCTCTGGCCCTGTCAGCATCATCGCTGAATTCATCGCCTTGTAGTCATACGGCACGATCCATGGGCTGACCAATGCCAGCACCACATGGAAAACCACCAAGAAAAGGCCAATCGCACCTGATGGGCGCGAGACGACATCGCGCAGGACCGACAAAGTCCGCATCAAACGGGTGTTTTGTGGAGAGGCTGACGTGACGGTCATCCGCGCCTCATGTGCAAGGTGCGCAAGCGCGGGTTGGCGAACATAGTCAATATGTCTGCAGACAGGTTCACACAGACGTAAACCGTCGCGACGATCAGCGCGATGGCTTGGACAACGGGTAAATCGCGGTCAGATATGGCGTCGATCATCATACGGCCCAGTCCGGGGTAATTGAACACAACTTCGATCACGACCACCCCGCCCAAAAGCCAAGCTATCGTCAAAGCGACAACATTGATCGCGGGCAAAAGCGCATTCGGCAATGCGTGCCGGAAAACGATGCGCCAATACGGCACACCTTTGAGGGTCGCCATCTGGATATAGTCGCCTGCCATGACCTCTATTACCGAAGACCGCACCATGCGCAGGATATGCGCGGTCATCACCATGGTCAGCACTAAAACAGGCAGAATAATCTCGGGGAAAAACTCGGATGCCGGCGCGCTGGCAGAGGTCAGCACAATGCCTGGTAACCACCCTAGCCAGACCGAAAAGACAAGGATCAGAACCGTCGCAGAGACGAATTCAGGGATCGTCATGGCAAAAATTGCCAACGTGGAAACAGCCAAATCAACCGGGCGGTCCCGCCACAGGCCTGTGACAACACCAAGGAATATCGCCAAAGGCACCCCGAGCGCCAGCGAACACGCGGCCAGCAGCAACGAATTGCCCAGCCGGTCGCCGACCAGTTCGGCAATGCTCTTTTCGCCATTGGCAGAGATACCCAGATCACCGCGCGCGGCACTTGTGGCCCAGTCGAAATATCGCTCTGCTGCGGGACGGTTCAGGCCTTGCGCCTCTCGGCAATTCTCCAGAAGTTTGCCTTGGGCTTCGCGTTCAAGGAACGCTGTGCAACTGTCGCCTGGCAGCATTTCGACACCGGCGAAAATGATCATCGAGACGATCCAGACTGTGACAAGCCCTAGGAACAATCGGCGGAGCAGCATTGCCAGCATAGGTCAATATCCGTTTGTTAGAGAGACGAAGGGCGTGGGAATATCCGCACGCCCTCCTCCGATTCAGCAATGAACTGCCAAGTTACTCAACCGTGATCATGTGCCAGCGCACAGCGTCGTTCTTGACCTCGTCAAGGTTTGACACCCGCGACGATACGCCAATCAGCTTGGTCACTGTGTAGGGGATCAACGTGCCAGCAGTCTCCAGCAGGTGCTCTTGGGCTGCCACATAAATCGCCTTGCGTTTGTCGAAATCCAACTCACGACGGGCATCGCCCAACATCGCGTCTAGCTTTTCATCTTTGTAGTAGCTTTCGTTCCACTTTGCAGTCGACAGGTAGATCTCGTGCAGCGCCTGATCTGCAGGGCGTTCGTTCCAGCGGGTCGCAGCCACGTCTTTCTTCATCCAGACCTCGGACCAATAGCCATCGGTCGGGGCCTGCACCACGTTCACACGAATGCCCGCAGCGGCAGCCTGTTCTTGATAAGCGACGGCCAAGGTGGGCCATGTGGGCTCTAGCGTCGCAACATGCACGTCAATGTCGATGCCATCAGGATAGCCAGCCTCGGCCAACAGCACCTTGGCCTTTTCGATGTCCTGCGGACAGCTGAGGGCAGCGCGATATTGGTCGTTAGGCTCAACTGGTGTGTCACAGGCGACGACACCTTCGCCGCCCAACACCAATGCCACCAATTCTTCGCGGTCCGCCGCCATGCGAACGGCCTGACGGACGCGAATGTCGCTGAACGGCTCCACATCTGTGCGGAACACAAGGCCGCGCCAGTTGCCAGTTGGAATCACCTGAACGTTGAACTTGTCAGAACCTTTCAGCATGACCTGTTGCTGGGCAGTAATCCCCCGCTCCATGTCGATCTGACCGCCCAAGAGCGCCTGCAAACGGGCTTGACCGTCAGAAATGCCAATGACCTCCATCCGCGCCACACCGGGCGCACCCTCCCAATAGTCGGGATTTGCAACAAGGGTTGTGGTGCCTTCCGCATCAAATTTCTCGACCTTGAAGGGGCCAGTTCCGTTGCCGGTCATCGCAATCGTATCGCCCGACCCTTCGTTCAGCATCCGCAACCGGTAATCCATCAGTTGCAACGGCATGTCGGCAAAAGGTGTGTCCAGCGTGATCTGCACAGTCATACCGTCCAGCGCTTTCACTTCTGTGATCATTTTCACCGCAGACCGCGCCGGGCTGTCGCTTTCGGGATCCAGCACCCGGTTCAGTGAGTAAACTACATCCGCCGCTTCAAATGTGGACCCATCGTGAAACATCACACCTTCGCGTAGCTTGAACGTCCAGACGGTTGCGTCCTCGTTGGCTTCCCAGCTTGTCGCAAGATCGGCTTGGGGCTTGCCATCCAAACCAGGACGCACAAGCCGGCTCATAATCTTTTCGGTAATCTGGAACACGCGCCCCTTAGAGATCGGATCAAGACTCGATTTCGCGCCAAAGCCAAGCTCGTGTGCTTGACGGAATGTACCACTTGGTTCGGCTGCGGCCATTCCAGCGGAAAGCGCAATCGCGGATACCATCGTGATTAGTTTTTTCATGTTTCTTCCTCCCAATGTCGCGGAGCGGCTTTTGCGCGCTCGCTTTAAAAAGATGTTCCTTCCCGCAGTCACAAACCGACAAACGCAAATTGGCTTATTGATAGATATGAAAAACCTCATCCATCATCGATTTGAGGGCCTGCACCCCTCCCCATAGTTTCCGGTTGACAGGCACAGAACAAATACAGTTCTTTGAGGGGTCCATTTGAAAACAACATGAAAGGGCTAGGCGTGCAGGGCATCACTATCACTGCAATAGGCGGCGGCGGCTTTACCCATGAGACCCACTCGATGCTTGACGACTTTTGCCTGAGGCAGGCGGGTCAAACTAAACCGCGACTCGGGTTTATCGGAACGGCCAGTAATGACGACCCGCTTAAGGTCGCGCGTTTTCACGCCCGTTTTGCAGGTGAAACCACTAGCCATGTTCACCTACCGATGAAATTGGATGCACAATCCCTTGCGGACAAACTGAACGCACTCGACATGATTTACGTGGGCGGCGGCGATACCGAAAAAATGGTTGCCCTCTGGCGTAGCAACGGGTGGGACCGCGTCTTGTGTGATGCGGCGCGGCGCGGGCTTACCGTGGCCGGAGTAAGTGCAGGCGCCGTCTGCTGGTTCGACCGCTTCTTGTTTCACTCCGGCAGTGGCCCCATGCGCCCGCTGAAAGGCTTGGGGCTGATCAAGGGCGGCGCCTGCCCGCACTATTCAACGGAAACAGACAGACAACCGGCGCTACTCCGCGCGGTTGCGGGGCGCACCATGCCTGACACGGTTGCAATCGACGACGGAGTCGCAGTGGTTTTTGACGCATCCGGTCCGGTAGACCTATGCAGTGCAGAGCCTGATGCGTCAGCCTATCATATAAAACGTGCAGCCGATGCCACGGTCACACAGACCCGTCTTTCCTTATGACGCCCCGGCCTGGTCCAGAAGCCAGCGTATGACCGACGCGACTTCTGGCGTGCGCTCACTGCTGGGTTTAGCAAGCAAATAAAAGGACCGTGTCGGTTTCAACTCAATGTCAAAGGGTTTGACCAGTTTGCCAGCTTTCAACTCCTGATCAACAAAGGGAAATATCCCCAAGGACACCCCTTGCCCTTCAAGCGCGGCATGCATCACCGTATTTGTATCCGTAATGGTGATTTCCTCTTTCAGCGTCAGACCTGCGCAACCCGCTAGGGTAAGCCATGCCGCCCATTCGGACCGGTCGCGTTGGTGAATGATCGTGTAGCGCGCCAAGTTTTTAGGGCTTTTCAAACCGCCCCGTTCGGCCATCAACGCTTTGCTCAGAACAGGCGCATAAGTGATGTCCATCAGGTGGTAGTTTTGTAGACCTGACCAGCTTCCTTCACCCCAATCTACCGCCAGATGCGTCCCCATCATGACGGCATCGGTGATGCGCGGGCTGTCATGCAAGATCAGTTCGATGTTGGGCAGATCGCTGCGAAATTGCGCAAGGCGCGGCACCAGCCAACGGGTCCCAAAAATTGGCCCGACAGCAAGGGTCACTGTCTTGCGAGTGCTTTGGCCGTACACTTCGACCTCAGCCCTGATATCATCAAACGCTTTGGACAAAACGCGGCTCAAGGATCGCCCCTCGTCGGTCAGTACAACGGCCCGCGTCTTGCGGATGAACAGCTTGCAGCGCCAATCTCGCTCCAACTCGCGGATTTGATTGCTCACGGTTGTCGCACTGACGCAAAGCTCATCAGCGGCGTCCTTGAAGCTGAGCCGCCTCGCTGCAACCTCGAAGGTACGCAAGGCTGTCAGTGGCAATTTCCTTGGCGTGCGTCGCATATGTAACCCGTCCTATAACCGTAGTTATCTTTATTTATGGTCGCCAGACAAGTTGTTTGTCGACAAACCTTGCGACAGCGAGAGTGCAGAGGTCACAAACACACAGGTTCCATGGATCACACATCTGACATTGTACCGCGCAGACGCACCGGAGGTCGGCGTAAATCCGGGGACCCGCAAGCCACGCAGGGCGCACCCCGCGCAGCACCAATTGCCGGTCGCCTCAATCCGCTGGACGATGAGGGACTTGCGCGCATTCATGCAGCCTCACTCGACATCCTTGATCGGGTCGGAATGAGCGAGGCACCACAGGTTGTGGTTGATGCCGTCACAGCACGCGGTGGCAGGCTGACCTCGGACGGTCGGTTGCTGTTTCCACGTGTGCTTGTCACCCAAGCGCTTGAGGGATTTCGCCGTGGGTTTCAGCTTTTTGGCAGGGCAGAAAGTCAGGATCTGGACCTTACCGGGGCAAAGGTTCATGCGGGCTCTGGCGGGGCCTCACCCAGTATCGTGGACATGTCGGACGGCACCTACCGCGCCGCAACGCTGGCCGATCTTTATGACGCTGCGCGGCTTGTGGACAAGCTTGAACACGTGCAATTTTTCTCGCGCTCGATGATTGCAGGCGATATGCTGACCACACATGCGCTGGACGTAAACACCGCCTTCGCATCTTTGGCGGGAACGTCAAAACACGTGATGGTCAGCGCCAGCCACCCGGCGCACGTCAGCGACATCGCGCAAATGTGCTATGCGATTGCCGGGTCAGAACAGGCATTCCGCGAAAAGCCGTTCCTGTCCCTCAATATCAACCACGCTGTCCCGCCACTGCGCTTTGACGCCGACGCCTGCGAGGTCATGGCCGCCGCTGTGCAGTCAGGAATTCCAGTGATGGTGAACACCTTCGGGCAGATGGGTGCGTCCAGTCCTGTCACCATTGCAGGCTGTCTGGCGCAGACCAATGCAGAAACTTTGGCTGGTATGCTGTTTGCCTGGACCCTCGACCCAGACGTGCGCGCGATCTATGGTGCGCGCCCAATGGTGACGGACCTGCGATCAGGCGGCATGGCGGGTGGCAGCGGCGAGCAAGCGATCCTGACTGCAGCGGCCACCCAAATTGCTCGCTTCTATGATCTGCCCAATTCAACAATTGCAGGCGCGACAGACAGCAAGCTGCCGGACGCGCAATCGGGGTTTGAAAAGGCCTTGTCGGTAACACTTGCCGCCCAAGCCGGGGCCAACCTGATCACTCAGGCCGCCGGTACGCAGGCCGGCCTGATGGCCACCTCTTTGGAGGCTTACGTCATCGACAACGATATGCTAGGCGCGATCTTGCAAGCTGCGGGTTCCATCGAAGTGAGCAAAACAACCTTATCGACGGAAACGATCGCCCAGATTGTCCACGCTGAGGGCCATTTTCTTGGCCACGCCGACACGTATGCGCGCATGAAATCAGATTTTGTATACCCCAGCCATGCAGACCGGCAGGCTCCCGAGGCATGGCTTGCCAGTGGGGCGCCAAACATCAACACCTCAGCGCGCAAGACTGTGACAGACACGCTTGCCCGCCACTTTCCACGGCATATAAGTGCAGAAATTGAACAAGACTTGCGGGCGCGTTTCGATATCCGCCTGCCTGCCACAAGGATGACAGCTCCATGAAAATCGCAGTGATCGGCGCAGGTGCTATGGGTTCCATATATGCCGCCTTGCTGGCGGACGCGGGGCACGAAGTCTGGGCCGTCGACACATGGGGTGCGCATGTCGATGTAATCAATGCGAAGGGTCTGCGCGTTGAAGGGCCCAGTGGCGATCGGACAGTCACATCGGTGCGCGCAACCACCCAAATCGCGGATGTAGGGACCTGTGACCTGTGTATCCTTGCCACCAAAGCCTCGGGAGTGGGTTCGGCTGCGCACGCAGCCGCTGCGGTTATCGGCCTCGATGCGATGGTTTTGACGATCCAGAACGGACTTGGCGCGGGCGAACGTATCGCGCAACACATGCCCACAGACAATGTCCTTTTGGGGGTTGCTGACGGTTTTGGCGCTTCCATGAAAGGCCCCGGCCACACCCATCATAACAGCATGAATCTGATCCGCATAGGAGAGATGGGCGGCGGTGTCACGGATCGATTGAAGCGCGTCGAGGCTGTCTGGCAGGGGGCAGGTTTCAACGCCAAGGCGTTCGAAAACATTACCCAGTTGATCTGGGAAAAGTTTCTGTGCAACGTGACCTTCAGCGCACCCTGCACAACCTTCAACGTCAAGGTCGGCGAGTTGATGGATCATCCCGACCAATGGCAGATTGCCATTGGTGCGATGCTTGAGGCCTATACGATTGCGCAGGCCAAAGGAGTGCCATTATCATTTGATGATCCAGTCGCCTATGTCACGGCCTTCGGCGCAGGTATGCCAAAAGCACGCCCTTCCATGTTGCTGGATCACATGGCAGGACGCGTCTCTGAACTGGATGCAATCAACGGGATCGTGCCGATCATGGGCCGGGAATTGGCCATCTCCACCCCGTACAATAACACGCTCACCGCCATTCTACGCCAACGCGAAGCCGCATTTGAGAAGAAAACCCTATGAACATCGGATCCTTTCTACATCGAGACCAAGCGCTCTATGGTGTGTTCAACGGTGAAACCGTTGCTCCGGCAAGCCCCGGCCTCATTGCGCAATACCCTACCTTGCGCGACCTGCTGGATGCTGAAAAATCTGAAGCGTTGAAAGGCTCCGTGAACCTGTCCGCAACAATCCCCATCGCCGAGATCACATTCCAGCCACCCATTCCAAACCCGCGCAAGATTATCTGTGTTGGTATGAACTATCGCAAGCCCTACCCCGTTGACGGCGTGGCCCCGCCCAGCCCTGAACACATCATCCTGTTTGGCAAGGAAAGCGAGACACTTGTCGGGCATGGTGCCACTCTGGAGGTACCGCGCGGCACACCGGCCGACAGCTTTGACTATGAGGGCGAAATTGCGGTTGTGATCGGGAAAACCGCTCGTCATGTGACGCCAGTTCAGGCGATGGATCATGTGCTGGGCTATGCCCCTTTCAACGATGGTTCAGTGCGCGAGTGGCAGAAACACTCGATCTATGCAGGCAAGAATTTTGCAAACTCAGGGTCATGGGGGCCGTGGATCGCAACTGCTGATGACCTGCCGCCTGTCGAGGATTTGCACCTCACTGTCACCTTGAACGGGGAAACGTTGCAATCTGCATATGGGCAAGAGATGATTTTCTCACTGCCCGAACAGATCGCCTATGCCTCATCATTGTTTACTTTGTATCCGGGCGATGTGATCGCCACAGGATCGCCGGATGGTACCGGCGGCAGTCGGGTTCCCAAGAGGTATTTGAGAGCACATGACGTCCTTACGATAAGCATTCAAGGGATCGGGACACTGTCGAACGCTGTCTCATAGAACAAGCCCGTCAAAGAAACGGAAGATCGACAACCTCTTCTCGAGTCGGTCCCTTAGGACGCATGAACTCGACCGATTGACCAACCCCGATGTCACGGCTGATCAGCGCAAATCCAATGTTTTGGCGCAGACGCGGCGGTCAAACACAGGCGGTCATCTCGCCGGTGTTGTCAGACAAAGTCTAACAGGTCTCAAAGTACCACGATCACACAAATCTATGAAGCGCAGATTTGAAACCACTCAATGAGAGCGGCACTGCGTTTTTGCTTATAAGTCTGTCTGCTTTCTAGATGTCTTTCATGATTGAAGTGGTTGTATATCTGGGCGTGATAACTGGTAAATTTCTGGAGCATTGCACAACTTTTAAACTTCTGCATCGCCCTTTCTTGTCGTCGAAATGGCAGGTGCGAATTTTCACACCGATTGTTTGCCCGGCCGCCACATAATTGACGATCTACAACGCCAATCTCACGAAAAGCCGCACCATAGGACGCCAGCTTGTCTGTCGTGATGATCTTGGGTGATCCGTGTTTTTGCATTGTTTTTATCAGGAACTTCTTCGCTGCAGCCTTGTTGCGTCGCTTTGTAACAAAGCATTCAAGAACTTCCCCTTCATGATCAACAGCGCGCCATAGGTAAAAGCGTTCTCCATTTATTTTGACGAAGACTTCATC
>ERZ651770.1027-NODE-1027-length-11937-cov-4.433811_pt1 | contig 11937 bp, 14 predicted proteins | sample MGYA00514756_ERZ651770 | MGnify/ENA metagenome assembly ERZ651770
AAAGCAAGCGCCAATTGTAGTTTATAATATTTTAGCGCTTATTAAATCTAATAAATTAGCTGAAAAAGAATACAATGGCTATACATCTTGTCCGTTGGTTACAGGTTATGGAAAAATGGTATTGGCTGAGTTCGATTATTCTCAAAAGTTTTCGCCAGACCCAAAATTAAAACAATTTCCATTGCTGATTAGAGATTCCTCGAAAGAACATTGGCGACTTTGGATATTAAAAAAATACATTTTACCTTATTTGTATTGGAACAAAATGATGAAAGGGAAAGAAGTATAGAAAAAGCCGCGTTTAGCGGCTTTTTTTCTCTATCTATTGTTACTGAAGTGGTTAAAATCGTACTGTCGCTCCCAACAAAAAGTTGATGCCAGCTTGTGGGTAATATCCAGCACCATCCAAGGTTATAATATCTCCCGGAACAGACCAATCGTCATCATAAGTGTAATAATATCCGTTTGAAATATATTCAACATTAAAAATATTATTTACGAGTAAATCAAAACGAATAGATTCTACTATTTTATTTGGAGTAATTTCAAAAGACACATTGAAATCATTCACGAAATAGCTATCTAATTTTGAATTTGAATTGTCGATATTTCCCATATATTGTTCTCCTACAAACTTTGATAACAACGCCATCTTCAATTTTGTAAATGGTTGATATACAAAATTATTCCCTGCAATAAAATTAGGCGAATAAGCAATATCTGTATTTCCTAAATCTACCAATTCACCATTAATTGAAGTTGCAAAATCTTGATTTTTATTACTACTTATAGCTAAGTTTGTAGATGCACTAAGCATTTTACTAAATTGAATATTGGCATCAACCTCTAAACCAAGCCTGTAACTTTTTCCACTTGTTGCTCTTATGGGGCTACCAACATCATCCAACTCACCCGTTAATACCAGTTGATTTTGATAAAACATGTAGTACAAGTTGGTGTTAATACTTGCTTTTTTACTCTTGTAACGCCAACCTAGCTCAATATCATTTAAGGTTTCGTTTTTGGTAACACCGCCTTCAAGATCATCACGATTTGGCTCTCTATTTGCTCTTGCATAAGATGCATAAAAACTATTAAAATCGGAATGTTTATAAGTTAATCCTACTTTTGGATTGAAGAAACTAAAATCCACATCTGTTACAAATTCAACTCTGTTGGAATTTAACCCATTCGTTTTGTAACTCACAAATCGTCCTTGTAAATCAATAAACCCTGTGATTTTTTTAGCTAATTTAAAAGTAGCTTTTGAAAATATACTAAAATCTTTTTTTGTAGCATCGCCTTCGTAATAACGATCTCTTATGTTTGTATTTGGTGTTAAATTGCTTCCCCAAATCACTTCACCAAAATGATCACCATCATAAGAGCTATAAGATAATCCTGAAATGATTTCTAATCTGTTTTTCTTATAAGTAACGTTAGCATTCAACACATAAAAATTGTTGTCTAACCACCTACGAACTATCACATCTGAATCATCTACTATTAAATTATTGAAATCTGTAGCCGTTTCCTCAGGCTTGTATTGCTCAAAATATCCTTTCCCTTTGGTATAATTTAGCCCAAGGTTCGTAGACCAATTATTATCAAAACGTTCATTCCAATGAAGTTGATAATGGTCTTGCCAGTAATTATCCGTTTCATTTTCGTAAGTATATGGATTTTGACGACGATCCTCTTGCAACTCATCCACAGTTAATCCAAACCATGATTGATACGTACGTTCAACGTTACCAAAAGTTAAAGCTTTAATTAACGTATTGTCATCTTTATAAACACCTTGTATGAAATATGACTTTAAGTCTGTGAAAGCTCTATCCACATAACCATCAGAGTCTATTTTAGAAAAACGTCCTGAAATCTCGAAATGATTATTAAGTAGTCCTGTACTCAATTTCACAGTATGTTTTCTAGTTCCAAAACTACCAAAACTATTCGAAATTTCTCCAGAGGCTTCTTCTGAAAATGCATCAGTCAATAAATTTAAACTTGCTCCAAACGCACCTGAACCGTTTGTAGATGTTCCCACACCGCGTTGTAATTGCAAGCTTTCTGTTGATGAAGCAAAATCTCCTAAATTCACCCAAAATGTGCCTTGGCTTTCTGGGTCGTTATAAGGAATTCCGTTGATAGTCACATTCACACGAGTTGCATCTGTTCCACGCACTCTGATTCCTGTGTAACCAACTCCTGCACCTGCATCACTTGTAGTGACTACCGATGGCAAAAAGTTTAAAAGCGTAGGGATATCCTGTCCTAAATTACGTTTAGCCAATTGTTTCTTGGATACATTTGAGTGTGTGATTGGAGAATCCGCATCTACACGTACTGCTTTTACTAAAACTTCATCTAGTTTTTCTGTTTTAGTAGAGTCTTGAATTTTTTGATTTTGTTGCGCGTTAGCACTGACTGATAACACTAAGAGTGTTAAAAAAAGAAAAATGTTTTTCATTACGATTATGTTTATAATCGAATAAAAAGAGGTAATTATTCTTTATTATTAATTATTAGTTTTTGAGCGTTAGAAATTTTCAGTTAAAATTCAGCTTTATGCTTAGCATCATGATAATATGAACTAATCGCACTCGCTAAAAACGTTCACTGAACGTTTTCTTTACGCTCGTTTCCTAAACAGCATTACCTGTTCTAGGTTCAATGGGTATGATCTCAGCCGATAATAGGCACCCCTTTTTTGAGAACGCTGCAAAGATATGTTAGATTTATGGATTTCGATTTACAAATTATGGTTTTTTTAATCGAGATTTGGTTTTTTTCTATTTGCTTTTTTCTCTGAACGATTTCGTTTGTTTTTTAATCGCTTTCTAATAACTGACTTAGGAATTTTAGTGCGAATTCGTTTTTTTGGAACTTTTAAAGCGTCTTTTATCAATACTAAAAATCGTTTGATAATAATTTCTTTGTTTTTATGCTGGCTTCTGCTTTCTCCACACTGTAAAATTAGCACACCTTCTTTTGTTAATCTATGTTGAAGTTTACGCAGAAGACGCTCCTTTTGATCATCATCGAATAGGAGTGATTCTGACAAATTAAATGTTAATTCAACTTTTGAAGATACCTTGTTAACATGTTGCCCACCACTTCCCGAACTTCTTATGGCTTTAAAAGTTAATTCATGCAATATGGCTTCTTCATAAAACATTAAGAAACTTGGTGAACCGGTTTTAATAAATCATTTACCGTTTTGACTGGATTAAAAGTTTCAAGAGGTACCTCTACAAAAATGGAGTTCCAATACGCCATACTTCCATTCCATAAACCAGGTAACTCAAGTGCTTGAATATCTATTCCGTTTTGAGTTTTCATCGTTATAAATGCAGCTTCAGGATCTACAAAATCCATAAGATTAAATTTCTCACCTTTATAGTCTTTTACACCACAAACTAAATCAGTAGGATTAAAATGCGTTGCATTCTTAACAATGTCAGACTGTGTTCTATTATCAATATTTATCTGCGCAAATTCAACAATTTGCAATGATATATTACCGGCTTCATCTTTTACCCAAAATGGACCACCTCCCGGCTCCCCTTCATTTTTAACCATACCACAAACACGAATTGGACGGTTAAGCTTCTCTTTTAAATAAGTTGTTTTTTCATCCATATTTAAACTCTCGAAGTTACCATCAAAAACCAAATTCATTCTATTTGATGCAAAATCTACCATGCCTTTTAAATCATCTTCGGAAACGGAATTTTTTTCAAGCTGCTTCAAAAATTTAAAAGTCTGATCTTGTACTTCTAGAAGTACACCAGCAAGTAATTTTTTGTATTCAGATACTTTTCTATTCATATCTGCGACAACAATATTATCAATATTTTTTATGAATATAATATCATTATTTAGGTCATTCAAATTTTCTAATAAAGCACCATGACCAGCTGGTCTGAATAAAATAGAATCATCATCATTCCTGAAAATAGTGTTATTTGTAGTTAAAGCTAAAACCTCCGTAGCTTCCTTTTGATATGAAAATGAAATATTGAAAATTGTCCTTGTTTTTTCTTCAAGTGAACTTTTAAACTTATTTAATTCTGAATTAAAATAGTCTTGGTGTTTTTCTGAAACTGTAAAATGAAGATTCGCATATCCGTTTGATGATGCATACAAAGTAGATTCGAATAAATGTTCATGGAAAGCTGTTAATGATCCATCTGCATATTTATGAAATGGTAATAACCCTTTTGGAAAAAAACTATAGTTTAAAGCATCTTCATTAAGCATCGTCTTTACAAACTCAGCATATAACTCATCGGTTGATAAGTTATTGAAATTTGGATGTGTCGCTTTAAGTTTTGACAAAACAGACTCATAAAAAGGAAAGTCTTCTAATCCTGAAACAAATGTTTTTATTAAAACATCATTGGCTTTTTCAATATAGTCATTGAGACTTTCTTTTGAAGCATCAAAATTATTTAAAAACTGAAACAAAAATTTGAACATTCGTGATGCAGCACCAGAAGCGGGAACAAACTTGACTGTAGACAGCTCGTTTTGTTTAGCTTGATAAAATTTAATTAATGCCTTGGTTTCCGTATCATTATATTCCTCAATCCCCTCTCCTGTAGTTGCTGCCGCAATTAAATTTGAATAAGACATACCATTTTTAATTCGTAATACTTGTGCCTTTACTGCATCAATTGTAATGCTTTTACTTTCTATTTGTTGAATATCTTTATCCGAAAACATTATATCTTAAGGTTTAATAGCTTGTCTATATGATTTACCGCTGTTTCTAAACGTGTTTTTTTATCTCCTTTTAGAATTACATATGGTCTATTATATGTTATTAGTGTGTTTTGAAAAGCTTCAAACATTTCTTGTCTGTGTTCAGGCTTATCACGCAAATCATCAGCTTCCCAAGGTGTATCAATATAGGTTAAAAAATACAAATCGTACGAATTCTTTAAAGCATATTTTTCAAGAATGGGACTACAACTCCCTAAGTAATAAGTTTCAGAATATACTTTGGTTTCTAACAAATCGGTATCACAAATTAAAACAGAGTTTGTTTTTTGTGCCAATTCATTTTCAAGTTTCATTTGCCCTTCTGCAATGGGTAATAAATCTTTTGGCTCACAGGTTTTTCGTTCGTCATTCCATTTTTTCTGTAAATAATCGCGGGCATATTCAGGTACCCAAACCGAATTATAATAACGCGCCAAATGACGAGACAGTGTTGTTTTTCCTGTAGATTCGGGCCCGAACAAAACTACTTTTACGCAGTTAGCGGGTTGTTGTCTATACTTTTCTTCCATGCTAAATATCCAAAAATGGCAATAAATGTAAAACCTAAATATTGTAAACTAGTAAATGTGAAACCTTTGTAAAAGTACAAGGGAACAGAAATGACATCTCCAATAATCCAGAAAATCCAATTTTCTAATTTTCGCCTGGCCATTAACCACATACCTACAAAGAATATAGCTGTAGTTATGGTATCAACATAAGCCACCCAACTTGTCCATTTATCAAACGCTTGGTAAACTAAAAATACAAATAGTAAGGTTACTAAAAATATAGCTATACTTATTTTTTTTTCGTTGAAAGACATTCTTGAAATTGGAGTAACATGTTTATCATCCACTTTTCTTGTCCAGATATACCATCCATAAACACTCATTATAAAATAGTAAGCATTAATCATCATATCTCCTAACAATTCCCATTTAAGCAATAAGTACACAAAAATAACAGTACTTATCATACCTGTTGGAAAAACCAAAACCTTGTTCTGTTTTGAAAACCATACAGAAAGGAAGCCAAAAAATACTGCTACAATTTCAAGAACAATATCTATAGTTTCATATTCGGAATATTGTCCAAAGAAAAACTCAAAAATGGGGTTCATAGTCGTGTCTGTCAGATTTTACAATTTTCATATACAATAAGCCGCTTTCAATTAATTCGAAGGCTTCTTTTATTTCAGTAGTAAGTAGATGCATAACTTCATCATAATTACCATAAACTTGGGTACTTAATGGGTTTTCAAGCACATTTAAGTCAGATGCTCTTAGTTTTTTGATGAAATTAATTATTGCAGGTTCGTAATCGTCATGCAAAGGTGTTAAAGTTAATTCTACAGATATTTTCATTTATATGAGATAATAGAAAATAGAATAAAGAAAAGAGAGCGCCCCTTTATCTTTATTCTATCATCTTGATTCTTTATTCTCTCTTAATTCTTCAAAAAACGATTCATCTTCTTCAAAAGCGGTTCCGATAACTACTAACTCTGCACCAGCATTAAAGGCATGGTCTAATTGAACTATACTTCTAATTCCACCTCCTACTATTAAAGGAATATCCAATTCTTGTTTAACCCTACTAATAATAGTTTTATTAAGTGGTTCTCTGGCTCCACTTCCAGCTTCCAAATATATAAGCTTCATTCCCAACAACTGACCAGCTTTTGCTGTATCAACAATATGCTGAATATTTCCTCTAGGCATTGGCTTGGTATTCGTAACCTTTTCCACTGCCGTTTCCTTTCCGCTTTCAATTAAAATATAGCCTGTTGAAATTACCTCAAGTTGCATTTTAGATAATTTAGAAACCGCTTCCACATGTTTACCAATTAAATATTCAGAGTTTCTTCCTGAAAGTAATGATAAAAAAAGCAATGCATTTGCCTTATTAGTAATTTGAGAAACATCTCCAGGAAATAAAACAATTGGTAAATTAGTATGCTTTTTTATTTCTGAAACTAAAATATCCGTAGCATCATTATTTACAATACTTCCACCAACAAAAATGTGTGTTGCAATAGATTCATTTACTTTGATAATAAAACTACTCGTGCTTTCAATTGAGAATTTATCAGGATCAATTAATACTGCCAATAATTTTTCACCCTTACTAATTGAATCTTGTATGTTTTTATAAATCGAATCCATTTAAGCTATAGCATAAGCACAAGTAAATCCTTCAAACTCTAAAAAATTAATATTGTAACGGTATTTTTTTTCCTCGTAATCAATCCAAGCTATGGTTTCCTTATCAATTATTGAAAAGGGAATGACCAAGCAATGCTGTTTAAAGCTTAATCCAGGCGTGCAAAAAAGTTTATAAAGCGATTCTTTAACGCACCAAATAGCGGTTAACTTCTTTATATAATCAGTTGATTCTTCACTCAAATAATCGAATTCATAGTCTATAAACTTATGAGCGATTATACTGATTTTTTCACGCTGTTTTTCAACATCAATTCCAACTATGAGATCACTAATAATAACTGCCGAAAAATTGAATGAATGCGTTATAGATATATGTTTACCATCTTTTAAATGAGGTTTTCCGTTTTCATCATAAAATAAATCAGAATCGGCATAACCAAACTCAGCCAATAAATGCCGTACACTTAAAAATCCGCGCTGATGTAATTCACTTTTCATATCTAAAACACGCTCTAGAGCTACTGGTTTCAAATCAACCTTTTCCATTAAATATTTATAAGACTCCGTAATCTTCCAGATTTTAACAATGGTTTGTGAATTTGGAGTAATGGTTTTATATAAAGGCATTTAATATTTTAAAAGTTAATAGTTATCTTTGCAATCTCTAAGTGAAAAAGTGTTTTCCTAGAAGCGAATTTAAGTATTTTTAAGTTCCAAACACAATGGAGCTTAGCATTAAAAAAACAAAAGAAAAATTACTATGAGCACAAAAACAATTCCTTACGTAGCTAGTAAAGTAAAAGATATCTCTCTAGCTGATTGGGGACGAAAAGAAATTGAATTAGCTGAAGCTGAAATGCCAGGACTAATGAGTCTTCGTGAAGAATACAAAAACGAACAACCTCTAAAAGGATCAAGAATTGCTGGGTGTTTACACATGACCATTCAAACGGCAGTTTTAATTGAAACTTTACAAGCTTTAGGTGCAGAAGTTACTTGGAGTTCTTGTAACATCTTCTCAACACAAGACCAAGCTGCTGCTGCCATTGCTGCTGCAGGAACTTCGGTTTATGCTTGGAAAGACATGACTGAGGAAGAGTTCGATTGGTGTATTGAGCAAACCTTGTTTTTTGGTGAAGACAGAAAACCCCTTAACCTGATTCTTGATGACGGTGGTGATTTAACTAATATGGTATTAGACAAATACCCAGAATTAGCTGAAGGAATTAAAGGTTTATCTGAAGAAACTACAACAGGTGTTCATAGGTTATACGAGCGTGTAAAAAACGGAACGTTACCAATGCCTGCAATCAACGTAAATGATTCTGTTACAAAATCTAAATTCGATAACAAATACGGTTGTAAAGAAAGTGCTGTTGATGCGATTCGTCGTGCTACAGACATTATGTTAGCTGGAAAACGTGTAACCGTTTGTGGTTATGGTGATGTTGGTAAAGGTACAGCAGCCTCTTTTAAAGGTGCAGGAAGTATTGTTACCGTTACAGAAATCGATCCTATTTGTGCGCTCCAAGCGGCTATGGATGGTTTTGAAGTTAAAAAACTAGAAACTGTTATTGGTAATACAGATATTGTAATTACGACGACAGGAAATAAAGATATTGTTCAAGGTCATCACTTCGAAGCTTTAAAAGACAAAGCTATTGTATGTAACATTGGGCATTTTGATAATGAAATTGATATGGCTTGGTTAAATAAAAACTACGGACATACCAAAAACACGATTAAACCTCAAGTTGATAAATATACTATTGACGGAAAAGATATTATTCTTCTTGCCGAAGGACGTTTAGTTAACTTAGGTTGTGCTACAGGCCACCCAAGTTTTGTAATGAGTAACTCATTTACAAATCAAACTTTAGCTCAAATCGAACTTTGGAATAATGCAGATGCTTACGGAAACGACGTATATATGTTACCTAAAACTTTAGACGAAAAAGTAGCTAAATTACACTTAGAAAAAATTGGTGTAGAGTTAACAGAGCTTCGTAATGATCAAGCAAGTTATATTGGTGTAACTGTTGATGGCCCATATAAGCCAGAGCATTACAGATACTAAACATCATTGCGAGGAGTTCGCGACTTAGCAATAACTTAATAACTAGTAAAATTCAAAATCCCAAGCAGCAATGTTTGGGTTTTTTTTATTAGGGAGTTACCACAAGGGTCGGGCTTTATTCGTTGATTTCTATTTTGCATTTGAACTCATGAATATAAATATTTAACCACTCGCAAGAGCTCAAACAATTAGCCTGCTGCGAGCGCATTCGAATGGTTCAATCTCTCCAACGCAGAAGTAACAACTTAAATCAATCCACCAAATCCTCTTCAAAATACCACCAAAGGCTGGAATCAATAGATTGTTTCAATTTATTGATATCAACGTCGTCTTTCATATATACTGTGATATTTTCACCAGCTCTATTTTGGCTAATACTTTCTGCTATCTCAATAGTTTCAATCTCACTAAAATGCTCCAAATGTTTTTTAATTCTTCCATCTAAAGATTCATCACTTAAAAATATTTTAATGGTGGATTGCGTTGGAGAGTTTCTAATTTCAGATCTAAACGGCAGCATAATCAATTAATTTCAAGTTAGACAATACACAATTTGCGAATGCAATAGCTTAAAGTTAAGGATTTAATTAATATCTTTTACAATTAAATACTATTGCATGAATAATAAAAGAATTACTATTTTAAAAAAACAGCTATCTAAGTTAGAATCATATACTCCTTTAATCCATAAAGAAAACTCTAAAGTTTCCAAGGCTACAGTGGGTTGGCAATTGGACCATGCCTTGAAAGTATTTAATGCTGTTAGTGAGTGGACTGAAAATTCCAACCCTAAAGAATATAAACCAAATTTCAATTTATGGCGTTCTATTTTATTCCCATTATGTTACATCCCAAGAGGTAAAGCGAGAGCTCCTAAAAAGGTATCGCCTCCAGATATAATTACAAATGATGACTTACTCAATCAATTTCAGCAGGCACATCGACACCTTGAAGTGATGGAGCCATTATCAAAAACTTCATATTTTAATCATCACATGTTTGGTCTGTTAACCAAACAACAAACACTTCGTTTTTTAGAAATGCACACGAAGCATCATTTAAAAATTGTGAAGGATATTTTAAAGCAATAAAAAACCCTCACTGTAAACAGAAAGGGTTTTTTTAAATTTCAAGAAAATAATTTCCTAAACCTCAAAAGGCTCAATAGAAACATAAGATTTGTTATCTTTTTTCTTTGTAAATTTCACTAGACCATCAACATATGCATGTAAAGTATGATCTTTTCCTTGGTATACGTTTTCACCTGGGTGATGTGTATTACCACGTTGTCTTATGATAATGTTTCCAGCAATAGCAGCTTGTCCACCAAAAATCTTAACGCCTAAACGTTTCGATTCTGATTCTCTACCATTTTTAGAACTACCAACTCCTTTTTTATGAGCCATTGTCTTAAGTTTTTATAGTGTTAAACTTAGCGGTTAGCAATTAAGCTTTACCACCATCTAATTCGTCTTGCCATTTTTTAAGCTCATCCCACTTACCATCAGAAGCTAATTTAGCTTGTGCTGGCCAAGTATCAGTAACGTGGCTTCCACGAACACCTGCGATGATTTCAGATATTGCAGCTGGTTTAGCTTTAGCCAAATCTGCGTAAGTCGCGATTCCTGCTTCTACTAAAGTTGATGCAATTTTTGGACCAATACCTTCGATTTTCTTTAAATCGTCAGGTTTTCCTGAAGCCTTTTTAGCTTTAGGAGCAGCAGCTTTCGCTTCTACTTTAGGTTCTGCTTTTTTCACTTCTTTTTTAGGAGCAGCTTTTTTAGCTCCAGAAGCAGCAATACTTTCAATTACAATTTCAGTTAAAGATTGTCTGTGTCCGTTTTTTACACGGTATCCTTTACGTCTTTTCTTCTTGAAAACTATTACTTTGTCACCTTTAAGGTGCTTTAAGACTTTTGCACTTACTAGTGCTCCATCTATAGCCGGGGCGCCTACAGTTACTTTGTCACCATCACCTAAAAGAAGTACATTATCGAAAGAAACTTTCTTACCTTCTTCTGTTTGTAAACGGTTAACAAAAACTCTTTGGTCTTTTTCAACTTTAAATTGATGCCCTGCTATCTCTACAATTGCGTACATAGCGTAACGTTTTTATTAATTAATTTTGTTCAAAAATGAGTGCAAATATACTGCTAATTAATTAATTCACAAACGTTATTACTAATTTTGAGGAATATTTCCAGTCTTTTTAAAAAGTTGCATGACCGTAAGTGAAGAAACCACTGTTGTTGCTAGCCCCATAACAGCAACCACAAACGTTACCAAACCAATACCTGCATTAAAACCACCCTTCATTTTTTGAAGTAATTCTGATAAAAAGACACTATTCAATTCAGTAGCATAAATCAAAAAGAAAATGGTAAAAGTTATAGTAGCAACAAAACCCGTAATAATACCAGTTTTAAATCCTTCGCCATAAGAGAAATTATCCAAATCCTTAAGCTTGCTTAAACGTACTGCTTCATAAATGCCAAAACCTGTAATGATTGCGTTTACAAAACTAAAGGCCGGATTTGTATGCTTATCTACCAATGCTAAAACCAAAAAATAGGCTATCAATACAGCACTTGTAACTAAACCGAAACGAATGGGAAGCGATAAATTTTTCATATTTAAGCGGTGTTGTTTCTTTTAAATTACGTGAAAATTGTTCAATAAAAATAATTTAACAACGAAAAAATTAATTCCAAGAGTTTGATTACGAAGGTTATTGGGTCTTTTTTGATTGGTTTTTATGGGATAAATATACTCCCAATAAAATAATTACACTGGCAATGGCTTGGAGCCAACTAAAGGTTTCACCATCCAAAAAACCCCACATCAAAGCTACGATAGGCATCAAATAAGTTACTGATGACGCAAAAACCGGTGTAGACATTTGGACCAACTTGTTAAATAATA
>ERZ651770.1030-NODE-1030-length-11911-cov-2.842657_pt1 | contig 11911 bp, 9 predicted proteins | sample MGYA00514756_ERZ651770 | MGnify/ENA metagenome assembly ERZ651770
AGGATATTGCAGAATATGGAGGCGTTTTTAAGATTACTGAAAATTTTGTGGAGCAGTTTGGTAAAGAACGCGTTAGGAACACCCCTATATGTGAATCTGCAATTGTTGAGGCAGCAATGGGCTTGTCTATAGCAGGTGTAAAATCTATTGTTGAAATGCAGTTTGCTGATTTTGTATCCTCAGGATTCAATCCAGTTGTAAATTATCTAGCAAAATCTCATTACCGTTGGGGACAAGCGGCTGATGTTGTAATTCGTATGCCATGTGGAGCTGGCGTAGCTGCAGGCCCTTTTCACTCACAAACAAATGAAGCATGGTTTACAAAAACCCCAGGGTTGAAAGTAGTATACCCTGCATTTCCCTATGACGCAAAGGGGTTATTAGCGACTGCAATAAACGACCCAAATCCCGTACTTTTTTTTGAACACAAAGCGTTGTATAGAAGTATTAGGCAGGACGTTCCTGTTGATTATTATACTCTTCCATTAGGAGTTGCTTCTCGAATTAAGGAGGGGACAGATGTAACTATTATCACCTATGGAGCGGCAGTTCATTGGGCGCTCGAAACTTTAGATAAAAACCCACATATTTCAGCAGACTTAATTGATTTAAGATGCTTACAGCCTCTTGATTTTAAGTCAGTATTGACATCTGTTAAAAAAACTAACAAAGCGATTATCTTACAGGAAGATTCTTTATTTGGCAGTATAGCTTCAGACATTTCATCCCATTTAATGGAACAGGCTTTTGAGTTTTTGGATGCTCCTGTAAAAAGAGTTGCAAGTATAGAAACTCCAATTCCATTTGCAAGTGCGCTAGAACAGCAGTATCTTGCTAAAATAAATTTTGAACATGAATTAAAAAATATTTTAGATTATTAAATGGAATATTTAGACTTATTTTTTAGCGCCTTTTTGGGGACACTAGATTGGACTTGGAGGTCCATCTGCCTAGATGTTCCTTGGACCCGTAATTATTTTTGGGGTCTTATCGTTATTTCATTAATTGTTTATGGTCTTGAATTACTATTTCCATGGCGTAAACAACAAGCTATTTTAAGAAAAGACTTTTTTCTTGATGGTTTTTATATGTTTTTTAATTTTTTCATCTTTAGTATTTTTATAAGTGGCTTTTATAAAATCATTTCTAAAATAGCTATTGATGAGTTTAATATTTCAGCGAATTCAATCGCCATTATAAATTTATCAAGTCTATCCCCTTTGGTGCAGTTGTTACTATTTTTTGTTGTGCTTGATTTTGTGCAATGGGTAACCCACATATTTATGCATCGTTTTTCTTTTTTATGGAGATTTCATAAGGTCCACCACTCCGTAAAAGAAATGGGATTTGCAGCACACCTTCGTTACCATTGGATGGAAAACATCGTTTATAAACCTTTTAAAGTAATCGCATTGATGTTAATGGGTGGATTTCAGCCTGAGCAAGCATTTATCGTTCATTTTATTGCCATCTCAATTGGACATCTTAATCACTCAAATATTAAACTAGACTACGGACCTTTTAAATATCTTTTTAATAATCCTATTATGCATTTATACCATCACGCTAAAGAACTGCCAAATAGTTTTAAAGTTGGAGCTAACTTTGCAATCAGCTTAAGTATGTGGGATTATATTTTTAGGACTAATTACGTGCCAACTCCTAATAAGAATATTATACTCGGTTTCAAAGATGATCAGAGAATGCCTACTAACTTTTTAGCCCAGTTATTTTATGGATTTAAAAAAGGAGATTAGCTTACCTAGCTTTTTTAGACTTTATAAAATCAGTAATTAGATAGCTAACAAGTTTTCCTGTTTGTTTATTAAGTTTATCGTTATCAGTAATTGCAGCTTCGCAAATATGAAGATATAAGGCATTTTCATGGCTTCCAAAGAAGTGTGTAAATTCCCGCGTTTGATTCACCGAAAAACCACTTGGTGTTTGAGCACTACTTGGAATATTTTCAATTGCATCACAATCGATTTCTAACCCAAATTTTGATTCTGATAAAAATTTAATGGCATTTTTAGAGGCCTTTTTTAAACTTATTTTTTTTCGCACTATTAAATCCTCGAATGTTCGAAACTTTATTTTTGATTTGGACGCTTTAATATATTTTAAGATTTTCTTTGAGATATAATTTTCATGTAGTCCAAAAATAAAATATCGATCGAGAAACCCTTCTTCAATTGCATAACTAAATCCATTTCCACTGTGACGTCCTTCTTGGGCTCTTAAATCAGTATGTGCATCAAAATTTATAGTATTGATTTTAGTTTTTAATGCTAATGCACAACCTTTGATAATTCCGTAAGAGTTATTGTGTCCACCTCCTATTATGATTGGGGTTTTGCCAGCTTTCACAATTGAATAAACTAATTGATTGACAATTTGATCAATTTTTTCTACTTGCTTACGATAGGTTTTCAATAACTTATTTGCATCTGTTGATTGATGACTAATATACAAGTTAGAAAAGTCTAAGTGTCCTAACACTAAAATATTTGAGCCATTTAAGAATTCATTATTCTGAATATTTAATAATTTCTTTAAGACTTCATTCCATGTTTCTTTAGCGCCAGGACGTCCATGGTTTGCTCTAATGCCTATATCTTCTTTAATACCAAAAAGAACGAATTCTATTTGTGGATTGTTGATTTTGTGAAGTAAATTAGTAGGGTTTTTAAGATAATTTATGGACTGATATAACTTTTTTTCTCCGACTCTTAATTCAGCTATTTTGTTTAAATATTCATCAGAAATAATTTTTAGGTTATCCATTTATTTTATTTTCATTAAACTTAAAATCATGTTTTATTGTTGAATATTCATTCAAATTATATGATAGAAATTAGTGCATATGGTAAGTATTAAAAATAGTTTAATAAATAAACTCTCCGTTAATCATAACTTTGCTTATGGGACTATTTCCAAAATGATAAGGAATCTGACGGTAAGACGATAGTTTTGTCGTTATTATTAAACTTGCTTTTTTACCAACGCAAATACTGCCGTAATCCTTAGAAACATTCATTGCAAATGCACCATTAATTGTAGCGGCATTAATAGCTTCTTCAGCTGTCATATTCATCTTAATACAAGCAAGGCTTATAATGAAATTCATGTTTCCACTTGGAGCTGATCCCGGATTATAGTCACTAGCGACCGCAAGTGCTAGTCCAGAATTTATAATTTTTCTTGCTGGTGTATAGGGGAGGTTTAAAAAAAAGGAGCATCCAGGTAAGGCTACTGGGATAGTTTCGGAGTTTTTTAAGACTGCGATATCTTCCTCGTTTAGGGTTTCTAAATGATCAACAGACAGGGCATTGTGTTTTATTCCTAAAGCAACGCCTCCAAATGCATTAAATTGATTAACATGAATTTTTGGTATAAGTCCATAATTAGTAGCTGCTTGTAAAACTCGTGAAGTATTTTCTAATGAAAAATATCCTTTTTCACAAAATACATCAATAAAATCTGCTAGTTGTTCTTGGTGTATTTTTGGTAACATTTGATTTATTATTAAATCAACATAACCCGCTTTATTGTCTTTATATTTTTTAGGTATTGCATGCGCTCCCAGAAAAGTAGCTTTGATTTTTAAAGAAGAGTTTTCCTTAATTTTCTTAATAACTCTAAGTATTTTTAATTCTGCTTCTGTATTCAGACCGTATCCTGATTTAATTTCTAAAGCACCTGTACCTAATTTTATTAGATCGTTTACGCGGCTAATAGATTGTCTGTAAAGCTCACTTTCACTAGTGTCTTGCAAGGTTTTTGCAGAGTTTAGTATACCGCCACCCTTTGCAGCTATATCTTCATATGACAGTCCATTAATTCGGTCTACAAATTCTTGAGATCGATCCCCCGCATACACGACATGAGAATGGCTATCACACCAGGTTGGTAGTATTATTTTATCAGTTACATCAACAACCTTGTCTGTTGCTTCAATTACTAAAGAATTCATAGAACCATAACTGTGTATCGTATCGCCTTTAATTCTCAAGAAGGCGTTTTTAATATGTGGTAATTCAGACATAGATTTACCCATCACTTTTACTTCTGATTTTTCTCGAGTTTGAAGTAATTCTTTGATATGGATAAACAGAGTGTTCATGTTATTTTTTTAAGTCCCCAACCATATTTTCTGGTTTCACCCATGCATCATAATTATCTGCAGTTACATATCCAAGATTAATAGCTTCTTCTTTTAGAGTAGTACCATTTTTATGAGCTGTATTTGCAATTTCAGCAGCTTTATAATAACCTATTTTTGTATTTAAGGCCGTAATTAACATTAGTGAGCTATTTAGTAATTTTTCTATAACATCGTGATTGGGTTCAATTCCAGAAGCGCAGTGTGTTTCAAAGCTAATAGCAGCATCTCCAAGGAGTTTTGCAGATTGTAAAAAGTTAGCTGCCATCATGGGTTTAAACACATTTAGTTCATAATGGCCTTGAGCTCCTCCAATAGTAATAGCTACATCGTTACCCATTATTTGTGCACACACCATAGTAAGTGCTTCACATTGGGTTGGATTTACTTTTCCAGGCATAATAGAACTCCCAGGTTCATTAGCTGGAATCGTGATTTCTCCAATTCCCGAACGAGGTCCTGAAGCCATCATACGAATGTCATTTGCAATTTTGTTCAACGATACTGCTAATTGTTTCAAAGCGCCATGAGTTCCCACTATTGCATCATGAGCAGCTAAAGCTTCAAATTTATTGGGAGCTGTTTTGAAAGGTAACTCAGTAAATTTCGCAATATATTCGGCTACAAGCTCAGAGTAGCCCTCTGGTGCATTTAATCCAGTTCCAACAGCAGTTCCTCCTAAAGCTAATTCGCTTAGGTGCTCTAATGTATTATTGAGCGCTTTTAAACCATGATTTAATTGTGAAACATAGCCCGAAAACTCTTGCCCTAGTGTTAAAGGAGTTGCATCCATAAGATGGGTGCGTCCAATTTTTACGACTTTTTCAAATTCTTCAGATTTTTTTTGTAATGTATCTCTTAATTTTTCAATTCCAGGGATAGTCGTTTTAACAATTGTTTTGTAAGCTGCGATGTGCATCCCAGTAGGGAAGGTGTCATTAGAAGATTGTGATTTATTTACGTCATCATTGGGTTGAATTATTTTTTCACCTTCGCCAAAAGTTTTACCAGCAAGCTGATGAGCTCGGTTAGCTATGACCTCGTTTACATTCATATTGCTTTGGGTTCCAGATCCTGTCTGCCAAATAACTAAAGGAAATTGATCGTTGTGTATTCCGCTTAGGATTTCATCACATACTTGTGCGATAAAATCTCTTTTTTTAGAGGACAGAACCCCAAGTTGACAATTTGTAAATGCAGCTGCCTTTTTTAAGTATGCAAATCCGTAGATGATATCTATAGGCATTGAGGCCACGTTTCCTATTTTGAAATTATTTCTGGATCGTTCTGTTTGAGCGCCCCACAATTTATCTGCAGGGACTTTGACACTACCCATTGTATCTTTTTCTGTTCTAAATTTCATAACTCCGAATTTTGATTACAAATTTACAATTTTTTCACTTTAAATCCATACTGCTGTTAAGCTGTTGATAAATGTGAATTTTATTTTGTTAAACTATTATTCTTACATTATATTTGCAGAGTAAATAAAGTAAATAATATGTTTGACTTTGACCAGTATTTAGGATTTTTAGCTTTTTTATCAATTTTAACTTTAGGGTTTTGGTTAATGATATTTTTATTAACTTTTGCAATCCCATATTGGGTCTTTGGATCTGCTATTGAATTTTTTAAGGAAAAATTAGCGGCCCGTAAAGCCAAGTCAAAGTAAATCAATCTAATATTATTTAAAAAAAAACCGAAACATATCTGTTTTGGTTTTTTTTTTAGCCAGTAATGATGCTGCTCTATTGATCTTGTTTAGGTTGTTTTTTTTCTTGATTAAAACGGTAGGTAAATGATAGATTATACGACCGTACACGCCATCGGTAATAGCTATTACTATAAAATGTAGGAGTTGTCGATTCTAAGTTGCGGCGCTGTGTATTAAACAAATCATTAATACTAAAGGTTAGAGATGCTTTTTGTTTAAACAAGTCTTTACTAAAGGCCATGTTTGACGAAAATCGACCTTCCCGTCTGTTGACAGCATCAATTCGTGGGCCATCATAACTTATTCGTGTTTGCCATTCAATGTTCCCTGGTAAGGTATATTTATTATTCAAACGAACAAACCAACCTAAGTTTTCGGAATCATAACTCAGACCTTTATAACTCCCTCTAATGATGGATTGAAATAGATTAAAGTTTGCATTCATGTTCCACTTTTTAGATGGGCTGTAGGTCAATGTAAACTCAAATCCATAGCGGTCGTTTTCAGCCAAGTTAATCGGACCACGACGAATGACTGGCACACTCTGACCATCGATTACAACTTCTTCGCCAGTGTCTTCACTAATGTAAGTAAATACATCTGTTGCGTGGTTGTAATATAATGAGGTATTAAGGGTAATTTTTTCAAGTGTATTTAAGTACCCTATGTCAACTCCGTTCGAGTAGCTTGGGTTGATGTTTGGATTTCCTTGAAATAAATTTGTTGCGCTACTCCTTGATGGAAAAGGATTAAGGAACCGGGATCTTGGCCGACTGATACGACGGTTATAACCAATTGTTAAGTTTTGGTTTTCTGAAAACTCATATCCTAAATTAACAGTAGGGAACAGCCCAATGTAATTAGAGTTGGTGTATTCGTTCGAACTCAGCTGACTGATTGTGATGTTTGTTGCCTCCATTCGTAGCCCCAGTAAAAATGAAAATTTATCTTTTACTTTACTGCCGTATTGTGTGTATACTGCATTTACGTTTTCTTTATAAACCAAAACATTGCTAATATTGGTGTCTAAGATAAACGAGTCGTCTTCTGCAAACTCTAAACTGTAAGCTGTGTTGTTAGTGCTAAAACGACCATTATAGCCACCCTCAAATCGGGTTTTGTCGTTAATTGGGAACGTAAAGTCTGATTGTATCAAAACTCGTTTTTGGTCTTCTATGGTTCGCACACGCTCCGCTGCTATTCCGTCATTATAGATGATAGACCCCTCATCTTCAGAACTATTTTCAAGCTGAAAGTCAAATGTTAGCCGATGCTCGCTATTTCCGTGAAACTGTTTATCAAAATTAACTGAAAATTGAGTGGTTTGATCGAGTTCTGTTTCTGGATCATAACGTACAGATTCACTAATTACAGCCCCTGTTAGATCAAGTGTTTCTGCTCGGTTAAAGCTTTCGTTGCTATTGTTACTTTTACTTGCTAAAAAAGCAGTTGTTAGGGAAGTCGTTGGATTGATGTACCATTCGATACCAGTATTGGAGTTAAATCCTTTTCGGATCCGTTCAAAAGTGCGATATTCATTCCGGAATGTATTTGGAGCATCTTGAGTAAGCAGACCATTATCGTCGTATTCGGAATTAAAAAATTCGGTTTTTGTAGTGGAATTTCCTGGACTGTTTCTGTATGAATAGCCTGAACTGTTAAAGATATTTATATTTCCTCTACGGAAATTGATATTTCCAGATGCTCCTAATTGATCTGGATGCCCTGCGTTTAGAATGATAGCCCCGTTTAGTCCGAGGATTTTGCTGCGTCTCAAAATAATATTTAAAATTCCAGCAGTCCCTTCAGCATCATAGCGTGCAGAGGGGGAGGTGATAATTTCTACTTTTTCAATGGCGTCTGCAGGTAATTGTCGCAAGGCATCTGTGGAGTTCAGTCCTACCAAACCAGAAGGTTTCCCATTTATTAAAATACGAACATTTTCATTTCCCCTCAAAGCAATATTACCTTCAACATCTACAGAAACAGAAGGTACATTATCTAAAACATCACTTACGCTTCCACCTCTTACAGTTAAATCTTTTCCGACATTATATATTTTTTTATCTAATTTAATTTCAACTGTAGTTTGTTCTGCTACAATGTCTACAGCATCCAATATTTGCAAATTAGCTTCCATTTTTAGAACTCCAAGGTTTATGTCCTGATTAAAGTTCATCTCTAATTTTGTAATATTATGGAATGAAAAATACTCTACATGAAAATCATAAATCCCTTGGGGAATAGAAATTCTAAAATTACCATCAATATCAGTAATTCCACCTGCTTTCAACCTATTTTCAATGCTGCTAAAAAAAGAAATAGTTGCATATTCAAGTGGTTGATTAGTTTCGGACTCGATTATTTTTCCTGTAAGAACAACTGTATTTGTGTTTTTTTGTCCCATTACAAAGGTCTGGAATGAAACAATAAAAATTGTAATTATAAGATGTTTAGTCATAAGTAATCAATAGAACAACAAAACAAAAGTAATTTTTACATGAATTTGTAGTGGTTAAAGTTGTGTTAAATAAACAAGCTCTTAATTCGCTCATTTGGGCGTCCAATGACCCCTTTTTTTCCTCTAATAACTATAGGTCTTTCAATTAATTTTGGGTGTGTTGCCATTGCTACAATAAGTTCTTTATCTGACAACTTTTTTCCTTTGTAATCCGATTTCCAAATCGCTTCACTTTTACGAATTAAATTTTCGGGATCAATTTCTAGAACTTTGACTAGTTTTGTTAGCTCATTGATTCCCAAAGGGTTAGATATATAATCAATAATTTCAAATTTCTCCCCTAATTCTTTTAGTGTCTGTAAACCCTCGCGAGATTTTCGGCAACGATTGTTGTGATAAATTTTTATCATAGTGAATTGTTAGATTTTTCTTTTTGACCAGTTTCCATTAGGTATGCCTTTAGAAAGGGTTTAATATCTCCGTTCATCACATTATCAACATTCCCAGTTTCTTCAGATGTTCGGACATCTTTTACAAGTTTATAAGGATGCATAACATAGTTTCTAATTTGACTTCCCCATTCAATCTTCATTTTTCCAGCTTCAATATCTTCTCGTTGAGCGAGTTGTTTCTTTAGCTCAATTTCATAAAGCTGAGATTTAAGCATTTGCATTGCTCTTGAGCGATTATCGTGTTGGGAACGTGTTTCAGAGCAAGAAATCTGGATACCTGACGGCTTATGGTTTAGTTGTACTTTAGTTTCTACTTTATTTACATTTTGTCCACCAGCTCCACTAGAACGAGCTGTTGTAACTTCAATATCAGCAGGGTTTATTTCAATTTCGATTGTATCGTCAACCAAAGGGTAGACATAAACGGAAGCAAAACTAGTGTGCCGCTTGGCATTGCTGTCAAAAGGAGAAATCCGTACCAGTCTGTGAACACCATTTTCACCTTTTAACCAGCCAAAAGAAAAGTCACCTTCAATTTGTAGTGTTACTGTTTTTATGCCAGCTACATCTCCATTTTGCAGGTTTAACTCTTTTATTTTAAAGTTGTTTTTTTCGGCATACATGACATACATACGCATGAGCATATAAGCCCAGTCACAACTTTCTGTACCACCAGCACCAGCTGTGATTTGAAGCACTGCACTCAATGAATCACCTTCTTCAGAAAGCATATTCTTAAATTCAATATCTTCTAAAAAAACAGAGGCGAGATTAAATTGTTTTTCAACTTCTTCAACTGAAGACTCCCCATCTTTAAAAAAATCAAATAAAACTTCAAGGTCTTCAATGCAGGTTTGTGCTTTTTCAAAATCATTAACCCATTTTTTATTAACACGTAAAGATTTCATGACTAGTTCGGCTGCTTTTGAGTCGCTCCAAAAGTCTGGAGAAAAAGTTTTTTCTTCTTCATTTTGAATTTCGATGCGTTTAGCATCTAAGTCAAAGATACCTCCTTAACGCACCAAGGCGTTCAAAAAGATCTTTTATGTGATCTTGTGTTATCATTTTTTTATTTAGAAACACAAAAATAGAATTTATAGCATAGAATTAAAATAATATGTAGTTTTATATCAAAATAAAACTAATGCAAATCGATTTAAGAAGTGATACTGTTACAAAACCTTCGAAAGGTATGATAGAAGCTATGATGACGGCGAAACTAGGAGATGATGTGTATGCTGAAGATCCTTCAGTTAATAATTTAGAAGCTCGTATTGCAATTATGTTTGGTAAACCAAAAGCTCTTTTTTTTCCATCTGGAACCATGGCCAACCAAACTGCTATTAAACTTCATACACAACCAGGAGAACAACTAATATGTGATACATATTCTCATATATATAATTATGAAGGTGGCGGAGTTTCTTTTAATAGTGGTGTATCTAGTAAACTTGTAGACGGACATCGCGGAATGATGACAGCTGCTCAAGTAGAAGCAGCGATTAACCCTCCTGAATTTTACCACAGTCCACTTACTTCGTTGGTGTCTTTAGAAAACACAACAAACAAAGGAGGAGGCGCTTGCTGGGATTTTCAAGAAATTTTAAAAGTTAGGTCAGTTTGTGATTTATATAAGCTAGGACTTCATTTAGATGGGGCACGTCTTTGGAATGCTCTGATTTCAAAATCTGAGAAGCCTCACCAATACGGCGATATATTTGATACTATTTCTGTTTGTTTTAGCAAAGGCTTAGGCGCGCCTGTTGGCTCTGTTTTGGTAGGAAACGAAAACTTGATGAATAAAGCTTTAAGAATTCGAAAAATGCTAGGAGGGGGTATGCGACAGGTTGGATTGCTTGCAGCAGCAGCAGCTTACGCCCTGGATCACCAATACGATCGCCTCATAGACGACCATCAAAAAGCAAAAGAGATTGCAGAAGCTCTTAATCAACTGGAAGTAGTCTACAGCGTAGAACCAGTAGAAACAAACATTGTTATATTTAAATTGAGTTCAAATAACTCTCAAGATTTATTTTTAAATAATTTAAAGTCTCATAATGTACTACTAAGCGATATGGGTGGAGGTAAACTCAGAATGGTCACGCACCTAGACTATACAGATGCTATGCATACAAACCTTTTAGAAATTTTGAGTAAAGCATAATTGTTTTTTTGTAAGTTTGACTTCTGAAATATCATAACTTACTTCACTGTGAAATTCAAATCCTTAACTCTAATTTTAATAAGTTCACTTTTTTCTTGTGATACTAAGACTCAAAAATCAATGTCTGAATTACCAAAAGCGCCATTCGCAAAACAAATACCTAAAAAATTAACAATCCATGACGATGTGAGGGTTGATGAGTTTTATTGGTTAAATGATAGAGAAAATCCTGAAGTGATTGACTATCTTAATAAAGAAAATGACTATTACAACGCCCATACAGTCAAAACAAAAGATTTTCAAGTGTCTTTATTTGACGAAATGAAGTCTAGAATTAAAGAAGACGATAGTTCGGTTCCCTACAAATACAATGGTTATTGGTACATCACTAAATTTGAAAAAGGTAAAGATTACCCAATTTATACTCGTAAAAAAGAAACCTTAGAAGCAGTAGAAGAATTATTATTCGACTGTAACGAAATGGCTAAAGGCCATTCTTATTTTAGGTTAGTAGGCCTGAACATCAGCCCTAATAATAAAATGAGTTCTTACGCTGTTGATACGACTGGAAGACGTCAATATAAACTTCATATTAAAGACCTCAAAACGAATCAGATTTATAAAGAAGAAATTAGCAATACAACAGGGAGTAGTACTTGGGCAAATGACAACAAGACTCTGTTTTACACTCTCAAAGACGAAACAACTCTAAGAGCAGAAGCGATATACAAGCACATTTTAAATACAGACCCAAAGTTAGATAAATTAATTTATGAAGAGTTGGATGATACCTTTGGAGTCAGTGTGTATAAAACAAAGTCTAAAAAATATCTTGTGATAGCTAGTTACAGCACATTAACCTCGGAATATCAAATTCTAAATGCAAACACTCCTAACAGAGCTGAACAAGTATCATTTAGAGATGATAACACAAAACCATTTTCTTTAGGAATTAAGG
>ERZ651770.1034-NODE-1034-length-11892-cov-2.638426_pt1 | contig 11892 bp, 21 predicted proteins | sample MGYA00514756_ERZ651770 | MGnify/ENA metagenome assembly ERZ651770
CCCGTAAGCATCTCTGCGAGAAGTTGTCGGTAACATACACGCACCACTACGCAAAGAGTCCATAGCAATGCGACCATACGAACCCTCCATATGCCACGCCATTCCTGTATCAATCATCTTTTGAAGTTCTGCATATCCGCATAACTTCTGCATACTTTTTACTTGTTGAAATTTCATAGTGCTTTGATTTGTGTTAAGTAGTTAGTCCATTGTGTAGCGATAGCCTCAGCCATTCCTTTGAATGTCTTGCTACGAAGTGTACGCCTCTCCTCTGCGGTTTTGGCTGTATTAAGTGCATCCATATACCATTTGGCTTGTCGCTTTTTCTTACCATTCTTGTCTACCCATTCATAGTATTCTCCAGGATTTACCATATTAGTTGGCTCTATCAATGGTAGATTCTTTAGCCATAGACAAGTACGCTTTGACGCGCTGTCCCCAAACCAATATGGGTGGATGATTTGTTCGGGTGGTCGAATCTTTGTAGAGATAACGCTTACTGGATTTTCTACAGCAATGTGTTCGATTGGTGCATCCATAAGTTTCTTCACAAACTCTAAAGCCTTATGCTGATTTATATATCTTTCAAGGTTAGGTGTACCATCTTTGTTATGTAACCATCTCGCACCACTAACGGCAAGATATGTACAAGGTGGGTGAGCCATCATCAAGTCATACTTACCCGAGTATGCTTCAGCAAGGGCATCGCCTTGTATATGATATTCGGGGTGTTCTCCCGAACAAGGCAATAGGTCGCAACTATATGCTTCTACGCCAAGTTTTCTAAATGCTTTTGTAATTGCTTGGCTTTCTTCGCAAGCAACTAATACACGAAAGTTCTTCATTTGTTTGTTGGTTTATTTAGATTGCTACCCATCCAAAGAATATGTACTTGCCTTTGGATTTAATACACCCACACTTATCCCACTTGTCGTAATCATCGGTGTGATTTTCTATAAAGTCTTGCACATCTTCCTCAGGAATTTCTCCGAGGTATTCAAATCCCGATGTCGTTGCTATTGTACCGCTATATATGTCGTGTCCATAGTAATGGATTGCATCTCTTACCGCTTCATCATACGCTTGCTTTGGAGAATCGCATCCTTGCATTTCTTGTACAAAATTTGTCGCTCCCATAGTTTTTAGTTTTGATTGTTATAGAAAGCACTATGCGCTCTACCTTCATAATCTACTTCTGACTCTGACCATTCTTTGCAATCTCCGCATATACCAAAGCCTTCATTGTAATAGTATAAAGTTGCTCCGCAACAAGCACTACAACTGTCGTGTGCGAAATCTGAAATATCTACGCTCATAGTTTGTGGTTTTAATTAGTGAAAGATTAACCCGATTTTATGGTTCGGGCTGTACCATTTTGTTGCATACAAATCTATCTTGCTTGCATCTACATATCCCGCAATAGTCAAGGACTCTTTGTCCTTAAATATCTTGGCGTGTCTATGAACATTGGTGTCAATTAGTTCATCTACCTTGCTACCTTCTGAATAAATAATGCTGTAATTGTGTGGGATTGTTCGTCCTTCGAATAGGGGAATACTCTTTGTGTAACTATAGAATCTTACATCTGGATTTCTACGAGCAATCTCAAACCACTTGTCTATATATGCGTTGGAGTAATAGTCTCCGCTATCGTGTACGCGTATATACTTTGGCTTCTTCTTATTTATCTCATCGCACATAAGGTCTACGAAATTATCTTGCTTGGTCAGTTCGTATCTTTTCTCAAAGACGGGATGTACATTTCCGTAATTGTATGCACCCTTCTGCGCATAGCAATACTTTACACAATCTTTGGCGAAGGGGCATATAACTTTGCCCGATACCCTACTACGATAAGCGGGGATACCAAAGTTCATAACCTTCACACCTAATTCTTTAGATGTGGCTCGGAGTTTTGTATTCTGTGTTAGGATTTCCATAGCATCTCTGTTTTAACTTTCTCAAAATTGTTCGGCTTGAAATCTATAAGGCTTACATTCTCTTTTGTATAAAAGAACTTGCAATCTTTATAGTCCCATTTGATATCATTTAACAGTCCCCGAATCTTATAAATATCATCGGTGAATAGTTTGCAATACTCATTTGTTTTTCTATGATGAACAAGGATGATTTTCATAACTCATAGTTGTAAGAATTCATAATCGCTCGACCTTACATATCTACTTTTGTTGTAGGTAATTTGCATAATGTTGGATGGTTCTAATGCACGATATCCTTTGCGGTTATTGTCATAAATTACATACATAGAATTAGGTACGGTGCGCTTCCCTCCTTTTAGAAATTTATGCACTCCGAATCTTGCATTGAACTTTGTAATTTCTCCAGATTTCTTTTGGTATACGATACCAAAGATTTGATGCGATGTTACAATCTTGTGCATCAAGTTGTCTAAATGTTCTGCTACGATTTTCATAATTGTTGCTCTGCTTTTTGAATTATTAGTGTTTGTAAGTACTCGCCAAATTGCCCCTCGGCTTTGTATTTTCCGTTTGGCGTTACGATATAAATGTCTCCATCTACATATGTAGAAGTATAGGTGTTGTACATATAGTCAGCACCTTCTGTGTTTTCTTCAATACGAACTTGTGCATCTATATAGATACCATCGCATAGTTCGTCTAAAGAGATTCCGTCATAATCTATAATCATTGCTTTGTGGTTTGTTAAATTGTGTAGATAGTTTCCTGGATATCTTGCTCTCCATTGTATAGGAATGCTGCACCTCCATCATTACCTTCATCATCTGATTGTAATACAATTTGTGTATCGTCATTTAGTACAATTACCATAGGTCTTTTATACCAACCGAATAGTTCCATTTCTTCATCAGTTAGGTATCTGATTTTAGAAATCGTTTTACCGATTAGATACTTCTGAAAGTTTACGATATGTCTTTGTGAATTGTTACTCATAATTTTCTGTGTTTTGTAATTCTCCAAGGTCAAGAATTAGAGAATTCATTTCTACCATTTGTTCTTTTACTTTGCGCTCAAGTGCTACAATACGAGCATTCTGATATTGTATAAGTTGCTCAAGCATTTCTCTGGAAAATTCTATCTTCATAACTCTGTACCCATTGTTATCATTGCTACATATCCATCTTTTTCATATGTAATAATGCAAGACTTCCAAGCCACGAAATGCTCCTTCAATCTGTCTGCAAGTTGCTCGGATGGATGTTTAGAATAGTCATATGGAAATATGCCTATATTCTCATTGCCTATTGTTAGGCGGAACCTTGAGCCTTTTGTATTTGTAGCGGGCAAGTATTTGTACTTTGCTTTGAATCCCCAATAGGATTTTTGATTGCGGTCTTTCATAGTTTTTGTGGTTTGTGGTTTATAGAAATTTGCTAAAAGCTGTGAGCATTTATTACATAATCATTTCACTGTCTTTTGTATACATTATCTTCTGATAACTCTATACCTATCTTTTGTAATTGTATTTCAATGTAGTCGGCATAGTTAGGATGGAATCCGCAATAAATATATTTTTTGCCGTCTTCACTTTCTACTTCTTTGTTCTGGAATTCCTCCATCTTTGCTCTTGCATCTTCTTGAAATGCTTGCTTCCAATATCTCCAAGCATCTTGAAGAATTGATAGAGTTACGGGGTCTAATTGTGTAGCCATTTGTTTGTGGTTTTTGTATTATTGTTTGTTGTCAAGTTCTATAAATCTATACATTGAGAATATAGATATTACAGTTATAGGAATGAGTACCCAAGATTCTCCAATAGTGCAACCTATAAAAGATAGGATGCTTGCGGTCAATAAATATAAATGCTTTGTTTTCATTCTTACCAATTTTTAGAATAGTATTGTCTAATTAATTTTGCCTTAAGTGTAGATGCCTTCTTTGCTCTTTTACAGATATCTTTGTCTTGTGTTCTACTATCGTAGGTGATAAACTTGTAGCCATCCTTCTCCAAGATTTGTGCATAAACTTTGCCTTGCTTTGTACTTTTTGCCTTGCGCTCTTTATGCACTTTTATGCCTAATCTTTTACAAAGTTCTAACGCTTTTTGTATTTCTGCTTGTGTCATTTTTCCTGGATTTTACAGTGAAGGTCTATATAATTAAGGAAGGGAGCGAGTATAAATACCCGCCCCCTTTTTGTAGAATTTTAGATTTTTACTCCGAACTTTTGAAGTAGGGCCAATTCCTCGGCGGATAGTTCCTCTTTTTCTTCAGTTACTCCCGCCCCCGCATAGTATTTCTTTACGAATGCTTGTACCATACTTTCGCGCTCCTCGGACACTTTCGCTCCTTCCTTTTCGTCTAATTCGGCCAACATCTCGCGCTCGATTTGTTTGGCCAATTTCCCGAATTTTTCAATCATTTTTGATTGAAATACCAATTTCACATTGGCTGATTTTCCATCCGCCTTTACATAGCGGGTAATTACCTTACCTTGTACATTCTTGGTCTCGGTCTTTGTAGATGAATTTTCCATTTTTTGTAGGATTTTAGTTTTGTGCCTCATTGGCTTTACTAAAGTATGAAATTTATTTGAAATACAAGCCCACAGCTATTAAAATATCTACCCTCACTGTAAATTTAGAATCTGTCTAAATTAGCCGAACCACTTGCACAAGAACTTTTTTTGACAATCCCAGGAAAATATAAAAATTGACTAAAAAAGGGGAAAAAAAATTTGGCTGACCGGATATTTTTTTGTAGGGGAGTTTAGTAGACCTCTCTGTACGGGGGATTTAGCGGGGGGAAGGGACTTCCCGTTTAAGGCCATTTTAAAGCGTTTTAAGAGACGTTGGGATACCGAGTGGTATATGGAGTCATCTACTCATCCAAACACCCCTTAGGAAGGGTTTTTGGGGATTATGGTTAGAGGGTACTTCTCCTATTATAATATATATATTATAATAGTTCTATTATAATAAACTATAATACCTATACTATAAGTATTAGTATTATGTTATTATATTAGGTACTTATATAAGTAAGTCCCTATATGAGGGACTTATAAGTTATCTACTTATAGTACTTATTATATAAGTAATATATATTATATAAGAGGGGAATAGTTGTGCGGATAAAATTCCTTCACTATGTTTGTACATTAAAGAAAGTGCTATGGACTTAGGTATCTTCTATGAGTTGTTGGGTGGAGACCTTCCAAGGGGAGAGGTAAAGGCTAAGATGTTTGCCTTCCATAATTCATTGGTTGGGAAGAGTCGTTATATCAATAAGCCGGGCAATCCAAGGACTGCTTGTGGGAGTTGTATCCAGCGAGTGAAGACCAGCCTTTGGAAGTTCTATCACGAACTGCCAGAGGATAAGAAGTTAAGTGATTTGGAATTTACGGGTAAGTTTGTAGCGCACAATATGCCGAGATATGTCAGAAAAGAGATTGCGTAGGGCTGATGATGGGACGGTAGTCTCTGGATGGGGTTCTGAGTTAACGGACCTTCAGCGTACCTTTATCGAGAGGGTGCAGAACGAAGGGCTATATTCCGCTGCAAGGATTGCAAGGGAAATGAACTACAAGTCCTACTATCGAGATAAGGCGAATGAGGGGACGGCTTTTCATAGAGCGTTGATGGATATGTCTACGGCTTCTGAGAGGAAGTTGGAGTATACCAAGGGGATGAACCTTGACACCTTGGGTTCGATACGGGATTCTGCTTTTGAGAATGGAGACTTTAAGACGGCAATGGAGGCCATCAAGATTATGAACGATATGAAGGGGCATAAGGCTCCTGTTAAGGTTCAGCAGACAAAGATTGATGTAAGGGCTACTATTGACCTTACCGCGTCTATTGATGAGGATAACGATGGGTTTATTGATGTAGACTACGAGGACGATGGAGATTAAACTCTATAAGCCTACCAAGCCACAGTTGGACTTCCATCAGTTGGTGCATACTCAAAAGCCTTTTATATCGCTTATTGTTGCGGGTAGACAGACAGGCAAGACGTGGTATATGATGAACGATGCTATTATGCGTTGTTTGAATAACAAGAGGCAGCGTATCTTTTGGGTGAGTCCTATACAGGACCAAGCCAATAAGGTGATGAAAGATATCGAGAGTATGTTCATCAACCATCAGGAATTGTTTCAGCAGATAGTAAAGCGGTTTGATAGGAAGAACAACGAGGTGTTTTTCTACAACGGGAGTTTTATAAAGTTTAGGTCTGCGGACTCGGGAGATAACTTACGAGGGGCTACGTTGGATTTTATCTATATTGATGAGGCTGCATTTATGCGGGTTGACTTTATCAATGAGGTTTTGTTGCCTATGGTGACAAGGACCAATGGTAGGGTGGTGATGAGTAGTACGTTCAACGGGAAGAACTGGTACTGGGAATGGTATCAAAGGGGACTCGAGGCGGAGAACAGCAATGAGATTATCTCCATCAAGAGGACGTATTTGGATTTGGATGATGAGGGAGTGAATAAGACGGTCTTGGGGATTAAGAAGAGTATGACCAAGGCGCAGTTCGACCAAGAGTTTTTATGCCGTCCTGTCGCAGCAGATGCCCTATTCAGTAACATTGAAGATGCCATTGGCATACCCAAACACCCAAACCAGCGTATTTACATCGGAATGGATATTGGTGTGTCCTATGACTATACCGTTCTTACGGCAATGAACCAGGATTACGAGGTGATTGGTATTGATAGGTTCAACTTGAAGGAGGAGGGGATGGATTCTACGGACTTCAAACAAAGGATTAAGGACTTCTATCTGAACTATGAGAAGGAACTTGCTGCCTGTTACTTTGAGATAAACAACAATGAGTTGCTGTTTGATGAGATATCGGATGACGATGCGATGTATAAGATGCTTCCTTTTCAGACCACCTCACAGACAAAGCCGGAGATTATCCGTAACTTGATTAAGTTATTTGAGGACAAGAAGATTCTTATTCCCAATAACGATGAGTTGGTAAAGGAACTGTATGACTTCAAAGGGAAGAGAAATGCCATTACTGGGAATATGCAGTTCAGCAATACGGAAGGAAAGCACGATGATATGGTAATGAGTCTTGCTATTACGGCATACTGCGCTCGAGAGGAGCAAGATGGTGGTATTACAATGTTCCTATGATGACACTCGCAGAACATATTGAGTTATCTCAATGGATGAAGAGTCCGGCACTCCTGGAGTCCAAGATGAGACAACTGCCTATTGAGCGGAGGCTGAAGATATATAACGATATCGAGGAGTACTATCCTATTGAGTATCAGAAGTATAGCGTAGAGGATTTAGATTTCCAATTCAACAGAAGGGTTTTTGATTTAGTGCTTGGTCAGTTTATTATGATTGAGCAGATATTCACAGGCAAGGACCCCTCTCCTCAGTACATATCTGACTTGAACATCCTTTGTTTGATACTCAGACCCAAGCATCACAAGGAGTTTGACAATACAAATCCCGAAGAGGAGAAACTGCATAGGCAGAAGATATTGAATCTTGACTTGAGGTTGGCAATGTCCATACTCAAGGACTTCGTGGACAATAGGAATAAGACGCTGTTTGAGGACTTCAAGGGGGTATTCTATGACCCAGATGTCGATGAGGAGGAAGATGAGAAGGAAGAGGACATTGATGACATCGCAAAGAGCAACAACTTTGAATATAAATTCAAGGAGCAATGGTACTGGTATAACATCGTAAGGAAATTGGCGGGTGAGGATGTACTCAAATATGACCAAGTATATATGTTGAAGATGGAGACCGTACTACCTGAACTATCATTCTTGATTCAGAAGTCTAAGATTGAGAAGGCTCAAGAGTTTAGGAACAGAGTAGCCAATAAATTGTAAATTAATAAAAGCAAAATGAAGAACTTAACCGACCTCTACGAGCAAATCAAAGAGTTTGCAGACAACCATCCGATGGTTAATGAGTTCGTATTGGTGGGTTCAGAGGAGGAGTTACAAAACCGAGAGTTCAATTATCGCAGTTTGGTATTGATGCCGTCTGGCTCTAACATCTCTCGAGACCTCAATCGACCCACCTATAACTTAGAATTCTTCTTAGTATTATTTGACCGCATTGAATCCTTTGACGGCTTGCAGATTATCAAGTCCTCAGAGGAGAATGTATTTGTCGTTGGTCAGTTGCAAGATTTTTTAATGCAATCGGCTAATGATATCAATGTAGAGTTCAACAACATCGACATTATTAACACCAAGGGAGACGATTATAATATCACTTCAGCATTGTGTGACTTTTCTATTGAATTGCCAAGGTCTCCCTACATTAAAGATATTGCACAATGAGCGAAGAGTTAGCACCCAAGAAAAAGGCTACCCGTAAAAAGAAAGCAGCAGCCCCTAAAGTAGAGGTGCAAGAGACGGTAGTCGCACAAACGCCCAAAACAGAAGTTAAGATTTTACGCTACAAGTGTATTGAATGCGGTAATGAGCAAGGCGTAAAGCGTTGTTTGCGTTGCGGTGGACACATCGTCCGTGAAGTATGAGCGCACGCCAACAGGCTGGGCAACTTAGAGCAATCCTTATTCGTAACTTCAAGAGGTCGAGGATAAGGGAGGCTATGGCTAATACGCTGCAAGAGCGTGGTCAAGTAGCAAGTGGGAATTTGATACGAACTATTTTGGAGAATGATGATTCTCGAAATACCTCTATCAAATACAATATAGACAGTGAGTTTGATGCCATCTATAATGTTCGTATTGTCTATACGATTGACCTTGCAGACGCGCCCTACGCCACCGCTGTAGACACCGTACTGGGAAGAGATTCAAGCGGAATGGCTCCATCCATACAGGCTATTGAGCAATGGATATCTCAAAAGTTATCCAACGGAACTTGGCGAGGTGGAAATATGTACATTATTAGAAGAGGGGGGAAGGAATATTCCTACCCTCTTAGTAGATTTAAGTATAGAACAAAATTGGCATTTGTTATTGCCAGAAGCATTAAGAACAGGGGTTATTTAAAAAACAGGTCACCATATTTAACAGAGGCAAACCTCAGATACGAGTTGGCAATTCTGGATTCAGTAAATGAATTTCAAAGCATATGGGAAGACCAAGTTATTGATAAGGTCTACGACAAGTTAACATTGATATTCTAAGATGGCTACGACCAGAGGTAAACAAATTTCAGCAAACATCAGCAACCTAAAAGCAGAATTAAATCTACTTCGGGCTGAACTTGATAAGCTGGTTAAGGAAGGTGCGAGTTTTGAAGAGATAAACAAGAAACTTGGCGTTACATACGAGAACCTAACCAATAAGATTGCTGCCTCCGAAGCAGCACTTATTAAGTATGCTAATGCAAATAAGGGTAATGTAAAGCGTAACGAGGAACTTGGTAAGAGTGTTCAAAAACTAACTCAGCAATCAGATTCCTTACGCGCGAGTTTCAACAATGTAGCATCCGTAGTTCAGACTTCCGTCAACGAGGCCATCTCTCGCAATACGGTAATCGTAAAGAAAAATGAGGCTGCTGTAGAAGAGCAGGCAAACTCATACAAGAATCTCAGAGCGCAAGTAGGCGGGTATTTCAAAGGAATTCTGCAACAGAATAAGGTTGATACCCAAGCAGTCAATCAAAAAGAACGTCTTGCAACAGCAACTACCTCGTTTGGACAAGCCTTCAGAACAGCCTTTTCTCCAAAGGCTTGGGGGTCTGCTATTGCAAGTGTAATAAAGTTTATTGGCCTTTATCAGATTTTATATGGTGTAATTGAAGCGGTCAAGGAAATAACAATTGGTTCAATCAAAACATTTATTGACTTTGAGGATTCTATCGGCAGACTTCGGGCTGTCTCTGGAGCGTCAGCAGAGGAAACAAAAGTATTGTCCGAATCCATCAGACAGACAGCCGTTGTTACACGATTTACCGCAACACAAGTAACCGAACTTGCAACATCACTTGCTAAACTTGGTGCATCGGCAGAGGATATTCCTGGACTCATACTTCCGGTATCGCTGGCAGCACAAGCCCTTGGTGCTGACCTTGGAGAAGTGGGTGAGACGCTATTGAAAGTAAGGAATCAGTTTGGTCTATCTACGGCAGAAACTGTAACATCCGCAAATACACTTATCGCTGCTGTAAACCGAAGCGCACTATCACTTCAGTCGTTCAACACAGCCATTCAATACATTGGTCCAATCGCCTCACAGGCGGGACTGTCTTTCTCTGAGACATCTGCCTACTTGGAGACACTTGCAGATAATGGATTCTCTGCATCTCGTATTGGTACTGGTCTCCGTGGAATCTTTATCGACCTAAAAGAGTCTGGAGTTCCCCTTATTGATACCCTTCAAAAGTTAGCAGATGAGAACATTAGCGTAGCACGAGCAACAGACCTTGTTGGTAAACGTGCTGCTGCTCAGTTGATTACACTCATTGACAACATTCAAGAGTTAAGAAGGGCAACAGACGAGAATGACCAATATGCAGAATCACTAAAGGCATCCGCTGCACAGATGTCAACGACTGCTGGTCAACTTGATATCTTAAAGAGTGCATACGAAGAGTTGCGTATTTCCATTGGTGACGTAATCGCAGATTCGGAGTTATTCCTTGATTTGATTGGATTTCTTAGTGATGATAGTGAGGACCTTGCAAGAGGATATAAGGCATTGGATAACGTATTTAAATCCGAGACTGGTTTTGAAACGGTAAGTAGAAATGTTGAAGCCCTCGCAAAAGGAACTGTGAATGCCGAATCAGCCTTTGCAACAGCATTTGCTACGTTGGCAACAACCGGACAAGTTCCCGATTTAGCAAACGCATTTGATGCAATATCTCGAGCGAATGTGGAATTAAAAGGTAGATTGTTGACAACGGCCGAGACATTTGAAATACTTAAAGTTGCTGGTGATTCAAATAATGCAACATTCCAAACATACCTTCGTGAGATAGGATTGGCCGGTCCAGAAGCAAAAAAGTTAAATGATGCTTTATTGGAGAATGGGGTAACGCTCGATGGAATTCAAAATCAAGTATCGGCAGCCGAAGGACTTGCCGGAATCTTTGAATCTCAAGCGTTAGCTATTCAAGAATCGAATCAAGCGTCTGAAGAGAGACTTAGAATTGAGCAACTTTACGAAGAGCAAGTTAAGAAAGTCATAGACCTTGGACCACAGACAAATCAAGGACTTGAGGAGACACGGAGACTTCAGAAAGAACTTAATGATGAAATAAAGAAGGCTGAAGAGGAGCGTGATGCCGAAAGAGAAAAGGGAATTCTTGGTAACAAAGTACTGATAAACCAACTTGAGGGTAGAATTAGTGGCTATAAGAATATCAAGAAGGAACTATCTGACCTTGGTTATATAAATGAAGAAGATGCTAAGGAAGCAGAGGCTGCTAAGAAAGCGCAATTCAAATCTGATTCTGAAGCCATCAAACGCAAAGAGGCTCAAATTAAAGATGAGTTAAAGCGAATCAAAAGCATTCGAGATGCCAGGGTAAGAGAGGCAGAAGAACGAGCAAAACTTGAAAGGGATGCCGCACAAACTGTCGAAGAACGCGCTCAAGTAGAAATCAATTTAATTAATTCTATTAGTGCTGCAAATGCCGATGCTCAAGAGATGGCAGCAGAACTAACTGATGACATTAATGACCTCGCTAATGAGTCAGCAAACTTGGCTGAAAAATATAAAGAGGATGCCTTCTCTGAGCCTATTGATAAACTGAGCGATTCGGTAAATGGTCTTTTTGGAGACTTGGCAAACTTGCAGAGAGATGCGACCATTACTCTATCCGGTCAAGCAATTAATATTGCAGAGGCGGGTACAAGTGTGTTGCAAGAGTATGGTCAGGAATTAGACAAGTTAAAGGAGAAGTATGGTGAAAACTATGAAGTAAATAAGGACTTCATAAATGAATCAAATCTGCTTACTGATGTAACAATTGAGAACCTAAA
>ERZ651770.1039-NODE-1039-length-11847-cov-4.462022_pt1 | contig 11847 bp, 12 predicted proteins | sample MGYA00514756_ERZ651770 | MGnify/ENA metagenome assembly ERZ651770
CGTATAGCTATTAGATTTGGTTGCCAGCATGGTCTACGGCTCACTTACTAAGTCTAATTAGTGAGGTATTACAATGCTTTGGGTTATATTTTGGTGCCCAGAAGAGGGGATGGCTCCGCCAGTAGGCACCAAGATCTCCCTCAAATCACCATAAAATTAAACAAATACAATAGTATATATTTCCACAGGATCACTTTTGGGACCGCTTTTGGGACCGCTTTGTCAGGTTTAGCAGCAAAATAGTCAGAGCTGTAGGACCGTTTTGACTTGAACCAGGTCACGTTAGGCGCAAACCTCTCAACCATGAGTGATGATATGCCCCTAAAACTCCCCCGCTATGTTTTTCGCAGAGCCAACGGCAGCTTTCGCTACAAGAGGAATGTTCCAGAGCGGCTTAGACCCCTCATTGGGAAGGCCACGCTGTATCGCCAGCTCGGGGACAGCTATCGAGAGGCCATGCAGGCCCTGCCCCTGGTGCATGCCAGAATTGAAGCCTTGCTGAACGATGAAGCCAACAAGTCAGCCAGAGAACGCAGCTTAGAGATTATCCGTGGAGCACTGGGTGACGAGGTCGCTGAGATGGTGCTGGCCGAAGCGGTTCCTGAATATTCTCCTATTGAGGATGCTCTGAATGAGCTGGGCAAAGACCTGCACAAACAAAAGATGCCAACGGAAGTGGTCCAGCAAGTCTATACCGGCAAGCTGAAGCCTGACGTCCTAACCCTCGCCATGACCTTAGACCAGTATGAGGCCTACAAGTCAGACACGCCAAAGGCCGCCAGGGAGATTGGACAGCGGATAGAGCGGTTACGCACAGACATGAAGAGCGTCTTCGGCAAGCAGAAGCTGAAGTATACGCCCCTGACCGACATCACGAGACAGGATGCCAATGACCTGCGAGATCACCTGCTGACTAGGGTCTCAGCCAACAGCGCAGTAAGAATGCTTGGTGTTGTGCGGACAGCAATCAACCATGTGATTGTCGAACACTCCCTGGCCATCCCCAACGTCTTTACCAACCTCAAGATAAAGGGAGCTGGTGCCACCAAGCACGACAGGTTACCCCTGAGTGATAACCAGGTGATCACCCTGGAGGCTGCGTTCTACAAGGATGACACGGCTTGGGCACTGTATGTAACGTTGCGTGATACGGGCGCGAGGGTCTCCGAAGTATCGGGCCTAAGGGTCAAAGACTGTGACCTAGAACAACAGTGTCTCCATCTGATAGCCACCCCTTGGAGAAGCCTCAAGACCAACAACTCGGAGCGCTCTGTACCACTCTCCCATGCCGCTACCGCAGCCCTGGCAAAGCTGGCCCAAGGTAAGGACCCAGAAGCACCCTTGTTTCCGAACTATGCCAAGGACCGAGGCGCTGACAGCTGCTCCGCCATGTTGATGAAGCGCCTGCGCTCAGTAATCACAGACAAGAAGCTGACCATGCACTCCCTGCGTCACCGTATGAAGGACAAGCTGCGCAACACTGGCTGTCCTGAAGCCATTTCCCTGGCCATCTTGGGACACAGCAACAACACAGTAGCGGCCAACTATGGTTCAGGCTATGCCATCGAGGTCATGCGGGAGCATATGGAAAAGGCTTGGAGTTAATAAAATGGCGCGAAAAACACTGGATGAGTTCAAAAAATTCATCGCGAGGGGTAATGTAATCGACCTTGCGGTGGGTATCGTAATTGGTTCTGCATTCACAGCAATTGTACAAAGCCTTGTAAAAGATATTGTAAACCCACTTCTCGGGGTAGTTACGGGAAATTTAGACTTTTCGAACTACTTTGTTGCGCTCAACGGCCAAGTCTTTGAGACCCTAACAAAAGCTCGTGAAGCAGGAGCACCAGTTATTGCTTGGGGAAGTTTTATTACTGCTATTATTAATTTCATGATTATCACTTGGGCAGTCTTTCTACTCATCAAAGCTGTGAACAAAATCGAAGACTTCGTCGAAGGTGAAAATGACGATGAAAAACCTATAAAACCAAAGCCACCAACTGTTGAGCAGCTTTTGACCGAAATCAGGGATGAAATCAGGAAATGATCTGCTCGATTTCAAGATTTGGTGCGCCCTGCAAGTAGTGACTTTGCAAGGGTTGTTACATAATAATAGCGAAATCTGCGTGCAGAAAGTTTGAACATGTCAGTATTATTTTCTTACGAACTCAATAATGATCAATCAAATCGAGAGTTGATTGGCGCCGAAATATCCCAACTGCTTGAGGATGAACGCTTGGCATGGGTACACTTGGATTTAACCGCAGCCGATGTTCAAGAATGGTTAAAAACAAACATCAGTTATTTGGGAGAAGCTTTGATATCTGCCCTATTGGCTGATGAAACTCGGCCAAGAATTTCAAATCACGGTGACGGGATGTTGGTGATACTGCGTGGAGTGAATTGTAATGAAAACTCTGATCCAGAAGACATGGTTTCGACGCGTCTATGGATAGATGAACATCGTATAATATCAGTTCAAAAAAGAAATCTTTCAGCCATTGATGATGTTGTTGAAGAGATCCATCAAAGGCGTGGTCCAAGAAACAGTGCTGAATTTTTGGTCATGTTAACTCAAAAACTCATGAGAACGACTGCGTCTGAAGTAGAAATTCGAACAATGCAGGTTGATCAGATCGAAGATGAGATTTTTGATAATGGTAAAGTGTCACCTCAAGAAAAAGTTAGCTTGGAGCGACGAAAAAATATCATTTTACAGCGTTTTTTGCGTCCACAGAAAGAGGTTTTGAACCCTGCAAACTCTTTTCATATGGACTGGATTAAAAGTGAAAATCGAGCTGCACTTTTCGAAACCTACCAAGGCTATTTAAAAATTTCGGAGGACCTAGATCTTAATACTGAGAGATTGCGAGTAGCAGAAGACGAAATTACCAAACACAATCACGAACGTCTGAATAACAATATGTACAGGCTGTCTATTTTATCGGCTGTATTTCTGCCGCTTGGGTTTTTGACTGGCCTTTTAGGTGTAAATATTGCGGGAGTTCCAGGGGTGTCCTCGCCCAGCGCGTTCATTGTTTTTTGCGCACTGCTTTTTGTAATTTTTGGGCTTCAGCTGCTTATACTGAAAAGACTAAAGTGGTTCTAAAGTGTAAATCAATCGTATCAGAATTCCAACTAATCTAACGGCGCATAGTTAGTATCTATTCTTACGCGTTTTAGGAACTGCACTGGGCATAACGTAAGTTTCAATATGGTCGTAAATCATTCCCGCAATATTTTTTCCGGTTGCATTTTCAATTCCTTCGAGTCCTGGGGATGAATTTACTTCCAGGATTTTTGGGCCTTCTTTTGAACGCAGTAGATCAACACCAGCCATTCGCAAACCAAACGCTCTTACCGCGCGAATTGCAGTTTCGCGTTCTTCCTTGGATATGCGAACTAAACTTGCATGCCCTCCCTGATGCAAATTTGAACGAAATTCTCCTGCTGCGGCGGAGCGTTTCATCGCCGCAACAACTTTGCCATTTACAACAAAGCATCGAATATCTTCACCATTTGCCTCTTTTACGAAATCCTGAACCAGGAAGTTAGCTTTCAATCCTCGGAAGGCCGAAATCACCGATTGAGCTGCTTTTTTTGTTTCTGCTAGGACTACACCTTTACCCTGAGTACTTTCCAGTAACTTCACAATCAACGGTGCTGTACCTACTAAGTTGATAAGGCTATCCGTGTCTTTTGGTGAGTTTGCAAAGGCGGTATTTGGCATGCCAATTTTGTGACGTGCCAGTAGTTGGTGTGAGTGCAGTTTATCGCGGCTGGCGGTAATGCCTTGTGACCCGTTCAGACAATAGGTTCCGATTGTTTCAAATTGTCTAACGACTGAAGTGCCATAGGGTGTTATCGATGATCCAATTCTCGGAATTATTGCATCAAATCGCGGCAACCGTGCTCCATCATAATGGACTTCCGGCGACATAGCATTTATCGCCATATAACAGCGGTTGGTGTCTATTTTTTCTACGGTATGCCCACGGGCCTGACCCTCTGTCATCAGACGGTCGTTTGTGTAATTGTTTTCGCGAGAAAGTATCGCGATCCTGAGAGCCCTTCTGACCGCATTGGCGCGCATCGCTTTGGAAGAATGGTAGAGGTCATAATTCAGCTCAGGTTGGCAGTGCCTTGCTGAAGCATTAATTGTAATTTCTGGTAATAAGGCCTGCCGACCCACCAGCATGTGCATTGACATGCCAAGGCGATTGGTGAGCGTCACTTCAATTGGCCATGTACGACCGCTGACGGAAAGCTCTGTTTCTATCACATAACGAAGTTCGCTTTCGCCGTTAGACGAGGTTATTTCCCGTCTATCTACAATTGGAGCAGAGCAAGGTATCACTAAATCGGTTATGCCAGGAACGGGGTGAACCATGAACCGGACATGAGGATTTTGATTTGATCCGAATGTTTCGATTTCTAAGGCGTGCAGGGAAGATGTCCGAGCACCAGTATCAATTTTTGCTTTGATAGCAGGAAGGCCGAGTTTTGGTAGGGAAATCCATTCTTCCCAGCCAAATACGAGTTCATGATCCATTGATGTTGTCCAACTGAAAAACAGAGTCGCGCGCTAATCCAAGTTTGTAATTGGTGCAAGTATTATTCGGGCTGTCTAATAAACGCGAATATCGTTTTTGCGTAGATCGTTATATATTTGCGCTGCTGGATGATCATCAACGGTGGTACTTAATTGTCATGGACACATCACAGACAAGAAGCTGACCATGCACTCCCTGCGTCACCGTATGAAGGACAAGCTGCGCAACACTGGCTGTCCTGAAGCCATTTCCCTGGCCATCTTGGGACACAGCAACAACACAGTAGCGGCCAACTATGGTTCAGGCTATGCCTTGGAGGTCATGCGGGAGCACTTGGAGAAAACATGGACCTGAACATTTTAAATGCTGCAGAAAACCCAATTCCCACTCATGCCTATGCTGCATTCTTGGCAGTCATCTTAGGTGGTATCCAGCTATCAAGGCCAAAGGGCACAAGCTCCCACAAGTACCTGGGATACACTTGGGTCCTACTGATGTTGTGGGTCAGTATCAGCAGCTTTTGGATTCAAACAATTAAGATAATCGGACCCTTTAGTCCCATCCATTTCCTATCCATCTTTACCATATGGTCTGTTTTTGAAGCCATCCGTTCAGGTAGAAAAGGAAACATCATACGTCACAAAAGAATGATGAAGCTACTCTACATCCTAGCACTCATTGTAACAGGGCTCTTCACGCTGCTTCCAGGGCGGACAATGAATGCAGTGTTGTTTGGAGTGTAAGTAATGAACCTGAGCGGGTGTGGTGAAGGATATTTTCTGGATATTAAATAAATGAACAAAGCCCGAGCATTTAACCCGTTCTTGTGTGCAAAGACTGATAAGTTGATGGCGCTCATCGCAGAAGTACAGGTCCAAATGAGCGGGTATGAGGCTTATTACGAGACCCGCAAGAGAGCTCGAAGACCCGCTGACCAGGTAACCTATGACCGTACGGTTGAAGCCATCCTGTGTGACCTGTGTGCTGTAGAGCTTGGGCCTGACAACGACAGCATACATCTCCCCCTCAGCAATAAAGTCCTGAGGTCAAAGTCACGATACAAAGGGACAGCCTTGGGCAAAACCCTTCCAGACATTCTGAAGGTAATGTCAGCACCAGAGATGGGCTTTGTCGTTGTCGAGAAAGGCCACAGCACCTTCAAGATTGTTGATGATGACCTGAACGTGGCATTTGCAGGGGGACAGCATTCCATACTGATGAAGCGGCTGCGCACTGTCATCACCGACAAGAAGCTGACCATGCACTCCCTGCGTCACCGCATGAAGGATAAGCTGCGCAACACCGGCTGCCCTGAAGCCATCTCCCTGGCCATTCTCGGGCACAGCACCAACACAGTGGCTGCCAACTATGGCTCAGGGTATGCCTTGGAGGTCATGCGGGAGGCGTTGGTGAGGGTGTGGGATAAGTGATGGTGGGGTATGCGAGTGACGCGTCTGAGCGGACCTTCAATCAAAGGGCAGCAAACGGCAAGAAAGAGCCCGAAGCGGAAGTGATGACTTTCCGCTGCATGCGCTCGCGGCGTGGATTATGCTGCAACTGCTAAGGTTTTGGTGTCGCAACGCGCCGTTAAAACCAACTGTCCGTAGGATTTCCAGCAAAGGAACGGCGGCCAAGGATAAAGGTGTGGACAAAGCGGGCTTGGGGGTGAAATCTTGCAGTTCAGAGTTACCATCCCAATCGAAAGGCAGGTATCATAAGATTACTGTTGACCACTCTGCCTGCTTTTCTGACGTCTTGCGAACGGCCCGCATGAATCCTCTGACGGTTGCAGTTGTTCCGCGCCAAGCTGGTAAAACAAACGCTGTTTTATACGTTATTGATGGGTCAAATGCGACCGTTGTAAGCCCGGGTGGCAGATATTCCCGCAGAGGGAAAGCGTTCATGATCGTTATGCCGCTCTGAAATTTTGCGTGCCAGAGCGCGGAAATCCCTGTTGAAGTTTCGATCCTCGTGTCTATCGCGACCCCCGACTTTTGCATCAACGCAGAAATATGGTTTCGAACGTCATGACGTCTTGTAAACAGGATAACACTGCTATCAGTCAGATCAGCAACGCTGATCGATTTGCGCGCAGCCAGAGGGTGCGTCTGCGCCAGAAAACAGCACAGACCAGAGCTCCGAAATTGTTGCGTGCGCACCGCTTGGCTCAGGATACGGCCATCTGTCAGGCCTATGTCAATTTTGCCTTCCGCAATCAGCTCCTCAATGACGGGAGTGCTTCTGACTTCGATTGAAATGCGGGTACCAGGCGTTTCGCGCAGGAACAAAGCGGTGGCGTCCTGAATAAAACCACTGGCGTAGCTGGGCGGCACTGCGATCGTTAACGGGATCGTCTCCTCAGCAGTATCAGGTGCGTCAGCTGCTGCCAATATGATCGCCCGCGCCTTACCATGGAACCTGAACGCAGCCTCGTTTGGCATCAGATTGCGCCCGATGCGGTCAAACAGGGTCATCCCCAATTTGGCTTCAAGGGATGCCAAAATGCGGCTGGCGGCGGATTGGGTCATATTCAGATCAAAGGCCGCTGCGGTCAGAGACCCATGCGTCATGGTTTTGTCAAACAGCCAGATTTCCTTAAGCGTCCACGTCGGTACCTCTGACATTCCACATCTCCGATTATACATTCCATTTGAGAATGTTTATTCCACGCACTCACATGAATTTCGCATGTAATCTTGACGGGAATCAACTGGAGACGTGAGAAATGGCGTTGGAGGACCTGCATAAAGACGCAAGCGCTGTATTCGATCATGCATCCTTTGCAATGGGTGCTACCTGGTTCGGTAGCGATCTGGCGGCTGTTTCCGCAGCTTTGCGCGAGACGCCTGCCAAAGGGATCGTTCTGTTCCTGACCGGATCACGGCAGCGGGGCCAAGACGCGCAATTTGCGGAATGGATGCCAGACCTGTCGGGCTGGCTGATGGTCGCACCCAACACGCATGCGCTATCAGCGCGGCCCAGCTACACCTCTCCTGCAGAGCAAAGCGTCTATGCCCAAGTCCATCATCTGCGTGTCGCGGAAATAGAGTATTGCCTGTCCAGATTGCAGGCCTTGCCTGCATTTGCGGATTTGCCTTTGGCCATTGTCGGACTGTCTGAAGGAGCTGTTGCTGCTTTGGCATGGCGGTCAGAAAATCCTGCCACACGGGTCTGCCTCGCATGGCCCTGCGAGACGACATATTTCGCGCACCTCCCAAAGCTGCCCGATGATCTCGACACGCCCATCCTCAATATCATGGGCGGAACAGATTCCTATTTCGCCGCACAAGACAGTCTGAGCGCGCAGTCTGGCACCCCTAAAGGGCATGGCAGCGAGAGCCTGTCGGACTATGCGCAGGCAAAGGTTATCCTCTACCCCAACTGGGGCCACCGTATTCTGGATCACAGCTTCGCACGCGGCGACGTAATGGGATTCCTGAACCACCACCTATCACCCAAACAAAAATCACAGGGAGACAACGACAATGACCATCATGGATAAAAAATGCCGCTTCACAGCCTGCGTTGTGGGCGCATTTCTAGGTCTCAGCGCGCCGCTTCACGCTGAAACTCTGACCATCGCACTTGCTGCTGCAAACTCATCGCTGGACCCGCATTTTCACAATATCGGAACCAACAACGCAACCATGCGGAACATCTATGACCGCTTGATCCACATGGATGCCGACATGCGATTGCAGCCTGCGCTGGCCGTGTCATGGACGCCGGTTGATGATCTGACGTGGGATATTGTGCTGCGTGACGGTGTCATGTTCCATGATGGTACATCCTTCGGCCCCGAAGACGTCGTTTTTACCGTGGGTCGCATCCCGCAGGTGCCCAACAGCCCGTCAGCTTTCACTAAATTCGTGGGCCCCATCGCTGGTATCGAAGTGATTGGTGCCAACACGCTGCGCATTACCACCAATGCACCCACGCCGCTGTTGCCGAATGATCTGGCACAGGTGTCGATCCTGTCCAAAGAAACAACCGAGGCCTATTTTGCCGCCAATCCCGATATCGCCGAGACAGCAGAGCTGGTCGATTCCAGCCACTATAATTCGGGCGGACTTGCCATCGGTACAGGCCCTTACAAGCTGGTTGAGTGGGCACCGGATTCGCCACTGGTTCTGACCGTGAACGCGGATTACTGGGGGGCAGCACCGGCCTTTTCGGATGTTGTGTTCCGCCCGATCCAGAACGATGCTGCCCGTCTGGCAGCACTTCAGTCCGGTGACGTCGATCTGATCGACGGTCTGCCAACAGGTGACATTGCGCGCATTCAGGCGGACAGCAATTTTGCGGTATTTGAAGCGGCGTCTAACCTTGCGGTCTATCTGCACCTCGACAGTGACCGGGAGACAAGCCCGTTTGTGACTGCCAAAGACGGCAGTGCAATTGCCAACCCGCTGCGCGATGTCAACGTCCGCAAAGCGATCTCGATGGCGATCAACCGCGCAGGTATTGCCAGTGCGATCATGGACGGGGCCGCAAAGCCCGCAGGACAAATGCTTGATCAGGGGTTTGCCGGTGCGTCTGACAACATGCCGCCAATGGTTTATGATGCGGCAGGTGCAAAGGCGCTTTTGGCCGAAGCGGGATATCCCGACGGTTTTGCCCTGACCCTGCAAACGCCGAACGACCGCTATGTGAATGATGAAAAAGTCGCCCTGGCGATTGCCCAGAACCTGACGCAGATGGGCATTGCGACCCAAGTCACCGCAGAGCCGCGCGCCACGTATTTCGGCAATGCGTCCAAGCTGGAATATTCTTTCATGTTGCTCGGCTGGGGATCGTCAACAGGCGAGCAAGGCTCGTCGCTGGAATCGCTGATGCACACTTACAACAAGGATGCAGGGCAGGGCGGGTCCAACCGTGGCCGCTTCTCTGATCCCAAGTTTGACGAGATAATCGACACTGCCATGTCCACTCTGGACGAGACAGAGCGCAACGGACTGGTCGCCGCAGCCGCCGAATACGGCATCGGTGAGCAGTTCGGGATCATTCCGGTGCACTTCCAGTCAAACTTCTGGGCGTCGCGTGCCGGTATTGAGCTTGCGCCCCGCGCCGACAACTACACCATCGCGTCCGAGGTCAGCGGCGAGTAGCCGCAATCCAAACATACCATTGGCGGCCCGGATCATCCGGGCCGCCCCACCTTTCACAAAGCGGGGACACCGTGGCAGCATTTCTTCTGACGCGCGCATGGCAAAGCGTCATCCTACTGATTGTCATGTCGTTGATCGTGTTCATCGGTGTGTTTGCCATCGGCAATCCCATCGACGTGCTGATCGACCCCGCTGCAAACCAGCTTGAACGCGACGCTGCGATCAAATCCCTCGGGCTGGATAAGCCCATGTGGCAGCAGTATTTCACGTTCCTTGGCAATGCCGCCCAAGGTGATCTAGGCGACAGTTTTGTCTACAATGAACCCGCGATCAAGCTCATTCTGACGCGCCTTCCCGCCACGCTGGAGCTGTCGATTGCGGCGATGATCCTCGCGGTTGCCATTGGACTGCCCTTGGGCCTGATTGCGGGGCTTTATCCGGGAAAACTGATTGACCGCACGTTGATGTCCACCTCGATCCTGATGTTTTCACTGCCAACCTTCTGGGTGGGTCTGTTGTTGATCATGTTCTTTGCGGTGCAGTTGAATATCCTGCCTGCGGGCGGGCGCGGAGATACGGTCAACATCTTTGGCATCCCGTTCAGTTTTCTGACGTGGGACGGGCTGACCCATCTGGCGCTTCCGGCGCTGAACCTTGCGATGTTCAAGATGGCGCTGGTGATGCGGCTGGTGCGTGCGGGTGTGCAAGAACAGATGAGCAGTGATTATGTCGCCTTCGCCCGTGCCAAAGGCGTCTCAGAGCGACGCATTGTGTTTCGCCATGTCCTGAGTAATATCATGATCCCTGTCGTCACCGTGCTGGGCCTTGAGTTCGGCAACCTGCTGGCCTTTGCGGTGGTGACCGAAACGATTTACGCATGGCCCGGCATGGGCAAGCTGTTGATCAACTCCATTCAGGTTCTGGATCGGCCCGTGGTGGTCGCCTACCTGATGGTCACCGTTGTGATCTTTATGGTGATCAATCTGATCGTCGATCTGGCCTATGCCGCCCTTGATCCCCGCGCCCGCATCGGAGGCAAATCATGAAGAACGTCGCAGAAAATCCGGCGATAGAGGCCACGCGCGCTTTCTTTGATAGCCGCATCGCGGTGGTCGGGCTGGTCGGGCTGTTGGCCGTGATGTTCGTTGCCATCTTTGCGCCGTGGATCGCGCCCCAAGACCCTTACGACCTGATGCAGCTTAACTTTATGGACGGCAAACTGCCGCCTGGCAGCCGTGGATCAAACGGAGAATTGTTCCTGCTCGGCTCGGATGACCAAGGGCGCGATATCCTGTCCGCGATCCTCTACGGTCTGCGCACCAGCCTTGCCGTCGGCGCCGCAAGCGCGGGCATCGCCTTTGTTCTGGGGTCCGTGGTTGGCCTCTTTGCCGCTTACGCCGGTGGCTGGGTCGACGCGCTGGTGATGCGCATTGTCGAGCTGCAACTGAGCCTGCCCGCCATCCTGATCGCGCTGGTGTTGGTCGCCATTTTGGGCCAGGGCACCGACAAGATCATCATCGCACTGGTAGCCGTGCAATGGGCCTATTACGCCCGCACGATCCGCGCACAGGCAATCATCGAGAAGACCCGCGAGTATATCGAGGCCGCGCGCATGCTGCGCTATTCCACCTCCCGCATTGTGCTGCGTCATCTGCTGCCCAACTGCCTGCCGCCGCTGATCGTCTTGGTTACAATGCAGGTCGCCGCCGCCATCGCACTTGAAGCAACGCTCAGTTTTCTGGGCATTGGCTTGCCGCTGACCGAACCCTCGCTTGGTCTGCTGATTTCCAATGGCTACGCGGATATGCTTTCAGGCCGCTACTGGCTCAGCTTTTATCCCGGCCTCGCACTGCTCTTCACCATCGTCTCGATCAATCTGGTGGGGGACCAGTTGCGCGACGTCCTGAACCCGAAGGCGCGCCAACAATGACCCTCCTCGATATCAAAAACCTCGAAGTGTCGTTTTCCGCCCGCAAAGGCGATCTGCGCATCCTGTACGGCATTGACCTGACCTTGCAGCCCGGCGAAATCCTCGGGCTGGTGGGCGAAAGCGGCTCGGGAAAATCGACGTTTGGTAAAACCTTGTTGGGTCTGCATGACAAGACCGCGGGCGAGGTTCTGTTCAGAGGCGAGACGTTGCCGGCCAGATACCGCTCAGTGGATTATCAACGCCTTGCGGGCAACAT
>ERZ651770.1040-NODE-1040-length-11840-cov-3.431353_pt1 | contig 11840 bp, 8 predicted proteins | sample MGYA00514756_ERZ651770 | MGnify/ENA metagenome assembly ERZ651770
CTGTGGGAGCTAGTGGTGCTTTAACCATTAACAGTGAAGGGACTCTTAATGTCTCTGGATTGGAATTAAAACCAAGTACCAATTATACTATTAATGAAACACAAGTTTCAAAAGAGTTGACAGCAGTATCATTAAGTGATACAGAATCTATGGGAAAAGTTTATACCTTAGATGCTGATATCGAAAACTTTACAGGTTCCATTACCTACAACTATGCTGAAAGTGAAATGAACGATCAAACACATGATGCATCAATGTATATCTATGATTCCTCAAATTCTGCTTGGTCTGAGTATTTAGACACTGATCCTGCAGAATTTATAGTTACTACAGCTTTCGATTCTCCTATTCAAATAAATAAAGTCACAGTAGGTGCTCCAAACAGCTTATCTGTTGATGACGCTATGCCGATAGGAATTAGGATTTACCCAAATCCATCTTCTTCAGTCATTAACATAGACTATCCAGGTGATTTACAATTAATCTTATTTAATTTTTTAGGACAACAATTATTAAGCTCTAGTTCCAAAACACTTAACATTTCAAGTTTAAAACAAGGGACTTACATTCTAAAAATTAAAGATTCAAAAAATACTATTAATAATTTTAAAATAATCAAACAATGAAAAATCTAATAAAATTAACTTTAACACTTGCTATTGCATTTACATGCAATTATACGTTCGGTCAAGCTGCTGATACAGATAAAAAACCTGCAATTGTTTTTGTAGAGGATGGTGACGGAAACGTCTTTAATGGAAAGATCTATGCCTCTTCAGCCAGAGGTGCCTCACGTGGTGGAAATGGAAACTCTAATGGTGCCTTTGGAAATCCGGGAGATTGGAGTGTTGATTTAGTAGTTTCAGAAAAGTCTCCAGCCGATGCTGCTGGTTCTTTTGGAGGTTTCATAGAAACTTCAGATCCAACTGCAGCTGGAGCCCACCCTCTTTATACTGGCGGAGATGGCTCTCAGTCTATGTTATCCACTGGATTAGGTGCTCTTGGTTGGGGTTCTTTTGGAGCCAATGCTTACAATAGATCTTCTGGGCTTGGTTCTGTAGCCATGGGGTTTAATACAATAGCAGGTCCTCAGGATGTTGAAGCTGGAACTATTGATGGTGGTAATGTAGGTCAATTCTCAGCAGGTTATGCTTCTAGAGCAATTGGAAATGTATCAACTGCTACAGGTTTTAGAAATACTGCTTCTGGAGGCTCATCAGTAGCTTTGGGGAATTATAACTATGCCACAGGCGATGCGACTATCGCACTTGGTAAAGAAAACTGGGCACAAGGTGCAAGTACAATTGCTGTTGGTTTTAAAAACCACGCTGCAGGTGCAGGGTCAGTAGCTTTAGGACAAGAGAATATAGCTTGGGGAACCACAAACTTTACGTCTGGATACCAAAATGTTGCTGGAGATACAAACGCTATTGTTGGTACAGCAGGAAGTGCAACGGCAATAGGTGAAGGGACTAAAGCATCAGGAAGAAGTTCATTTTCAGCAAATAAAAACACAACTGCAACTAATCATGCTTCTGCTGCACTAGGATTGTCTACAACTGCTGATAACTTTGGAATGTTAGCTATTGGAGTAAATAATGCTTCAGGAATTGGAGATACGTCTATTGATCCTAATAATTTTGGAGGTTATTTTTATGCTGATGGTTCGTATACAGGAACAACTGCAGGAGTTGCATTTGTTATTGGAAACGGTGATATTAATACTAGTAACGGATTGGCTGGAAATAATCCATCGAATGCGTTTGTAGTTAATTATGATGGTTCAGCGACACTTTCAGGTGACTTAACAATAAACTCGGATGGTAGATTAAAATCTAATATTATTTCATTGGGTAGCACACTTGCTAAATTACTAATGATCGATGGAAAAAGTTACACAATGAAGACAAACGAATCAGAGTCTAAAATAGGATTACTCGCACAAGATGTTCAAAAAGCGTTTCCGGAGTTAGTAAAAACTACAAATGACAGCGATAAGACATTGTCTGTAAATTATCAAGGCTTGATTCCTGTCTTAATTAATGCGATTAAGGAACAGCAAAAGCAAATTAAACAACTCAAACTTATATTGTTAAACAGCCAATAATCAACTCAAGCCTATATTAACTGCTTTTAGAATCATGATTATTGAATTGGTTTTTAGTTTAAAATTCCATTAAACTTTAACTACTTTTACGCCATGAGTGTTCTTGTTCAGATTTCTATAAAACCGGCTAGGCAAAATGATAAAGATTTTATTTTAAAGTCTAGTTTGTTCAAGGCAAAGCTGCAAAGTAAAGATATTAATGATTGGCGTATTCGTAAGCGTTCCATTGATGCTCGACAGACTTCAATTAAACTCAATTTGCAAATTGAGTTTTGGTTAGTTGGCGAAACACGAATAAAACAGCAGCCTTTTATATCTCAAGACGTGCGCTTAAAACCAGAAATTGCTATTATCGGAGCAGGCCCCGCAGGACTATACGCGGCTTTACGTGCCATAGAAGGAGGCTTAAAACCAATAATCTATGAGCGCGGCAAAGATGTTAGAGCAAGACGTAGAGATTTAGCTGCAATCAACAAAGAACAAACAGTCAACCCAGAATCAAATTATTGTTTTGGTGAAGGTGGGGCAGGAACTTATTCTGATGGAAAACTATATACACGTTCTAAAAAACGTGGAAATGTCCTTAAATCCCTTGAGTGGTTTGTTCATTTTGGAGCACCTGAGGATATCTTAGTAGAAGCTCATCCGCACATTGGAACTAATAAGTTGCCAGCTATTATTACGGCAATGCGTGAAGAAATTTTAGCTGCAGGAGGTGAGGTACATTTTAATTCCAAGCTGACAGACATTAAAATTATTGACAATCAAATTCAAGCAGTTCAATTAAATAATGAACCCTGGAAGCCCTTTAAAAATGTTGTTTTAGCTACCGGGCATTCGGCAAGGGATATTTTTTATTTATTACACAGAAAGGGTGTCAGTATACAAGCGAAGGCATTTGCCATGGGGGTCCGTGTAGAGCATCCACAGCGTATGATTAACCAGATACAATACCATGGCGATGTAGAAAACCCCTATTTGCCTCCGGCCTCTTACAGTCTCGTAGAGCAAATAGACGGAATGGGTGTCTACTCATTTTGTATGTGTCCTGGAGGCATTATTGCGCCTTGTGCTACTTCTCAAGAAGAAGTAGTTACTAATGGCTGGAGTCCCAGTAAACGAAATAATCCATATGCTAATTCAGGCATTGTAGTGAGTATAGAGCCCAAAGATTTACCCAACTATTCCAAAGAGGATCCTTTTGTATGTCTTAATTTTCAGAAAAAAGTTGAACGCGATTGCTGGGAGGTTGCAGGTCAAACACAGCAAGTCCCAGCTCAACGAATGATTGATTTTGTAAAACAGAAATGTTCTGTTGATTTCCCTAAAACTTCATATCAGCCTGGAGTTGTCTCTGTAGATCTAAACACAGTCTTGCCAGAAATTATATCAAAACGTCTGCGAAAAGCATTTTTAGTTTATGGAAAAAAAATGAATGGATACTATACAAACGAGGCTGTTTTACACGCTCCAGAGAGCAGAACTTCTTCTCCAGTATTAATTCCTAGAAATATAGAAACTTTAGAACACGTAAACGTTAAAGGTTTATATCCTTGTGGAGAAGGTGCTGGCTATGCAGGGGGAATTATTTCAGCGGCTATTGATGGAATTAATTGCGTAGATGCTATAGTGTCTAAGTTGTCAAATGATAGGCCGTTAGGTTAAATTACAATTTACATAACACAAATAGTTATTCTTTTTTTGTAAATTAGGAATTCAGTTTATAGCTTAACTAATTTTAATTCAAGAATTTATGATTTCAAATTTTAAAACTTTTATTTATGATTTTGTATTGTCAGAGGCGGTAAAGAACAAGGTTGAGCGTGTCATTCTTATTATCTCAATATTAAGTTTTTTAGCTCACTTAATTACTATTTTTTTAGTCAATAATGGTCTTGTTACTTTTCCGGAAAGTGTTAATTTTTTTGACTCTCCGATAGCCGCAATTTATACTCCTTTTTCATTTATTCTTATATACGAAGTTTATTTGTTAATTTTCTATTTACCAAGGTCTATCACTACATATATTGGTAAACAATATGAAATTATTACACTTATTGTTATTAGAAGAATTTTTAAAGATTTAGCTAACCTTGAACTCAATTCAGATTGGTTCGACATTAAAAGCGATCTAAACTTTACCTATGATATTATTACTGCTTTGCTGTTGTTTTTCATGATTTATATATTTTCACTTGAACGACAAAAGATGCACAACTCAAATAAAATCAATCCTCTTGCCCCTGCTCAAATAGAGCAGTTTATATCGATAAAAAGATTTATGGCTACTGTTTTAGTTCCTATTTTTATTGGGATTGGTTTGGTAACATTCACTACTTGGGTTTTAGATGGTTCACCAGCTAATTTATCAGTTGCTATTAAGGACGTTAATAGTATTTTCTTTGACCAATTCTTCGCTATTTTGATAATTGTAGATGTTTTTCTGCTTCTCTTTTCGTTTTTCTATACTGATCAATTTCATAAAGTAATTAGAAATTCTGGTTTTATAATATCAACTATTCTTATTCGACTATCTTTTTCTGTTGATGGTTTGTTGAATAATTGCCTAATAATAAGTTCTATCGCTTTTGGAATTTTGATATTATGGATTCATAATCGGTTTGAAAAAAATATAAATATGATATAATCAAAAAGCCCAAACAATTTGTTTGGGCTTTTTGATTATATCATTAAAGAACTCATTAGTCGCTCAAAATAGATACAATCAGTATTTCGTCTATTTTTTGGACTTTAGCTAGTTCTTTAGAAGTTAACCCTTTGATTCCTTTATCCCAGCCTTTGTTACTCAATCCAGATTGAGCTTTTAATTCAGATAATTGAATTTCTTTTTTTAATTTTAAAATATCGAAAACAGCTTTTTCATTTTCACTTAAAGAAATCGCCTTTTTCTCAGGTTTCATTTGTGGAAAAAACAATACTTCTTGAATAGAAGAATTGTTTGTTAAAAACATAACTAATCGATCCATTCCAATACCCATCCCAGCAGTTGGAGGCATGCCGTATTCCAATGCTCTTAGGAAGTCTTCGTCAATAAACTCGCTTGCTTCATCATCCCCTTTTTGAGCGAGCTTCAGCTGTTGTTCAAAACGTTCTCTTTGGTCAATTGGGTCATTAAGTTCTGAATAAGCGTTAGCTAGTTCTTTTCCACAAACTATTAATTCAAAACGCTCAGTAAGATCGGGGTGCGAACGATGTTCTTTGGTTAAGGGACTCATCTCTTTTGGATAGTCTATAATATATGTTGGCTGGACATAATTCCCTTCACATTTTTCACCAAAGATTTCATCAATAAGTTTCCCTTTGCCCATGGTATCATTTACTTCAATACCTAATTTTTTCGCCTCTTCACGGATTTCCTCTTCACTTTTGCCGTTGATATCAAATCCAGTAAATTCTTTAATAGAGTCAGACATTGTTACTCTAGCGTATGGTGCTTTGAAATCTACTTCATGTTCTCCAAAAGTAGTTTTAGTAGTTCCATTAACAGCGATAGCACATTGTTCTAGTAATTGTTCACAAAAGTCCATCATCCAATTGTAATCTTTATATGCAACATAGATTTCCATCATTGTGAATTCTGGATTGTGAGTTCGATCCATCCCTTCATTTCTGAAAGTTTTTGCGAATTCATATACTCCATCAAAACCTCCAACAATTAATTTTTTTAAGTATAATTCACAAGCAATGCGCATGTACATGGGAATATCTAACGAATTGTGATGAGTTAAAAATGGTCTTGCTGCAGCACCTCCAGGAATAGATTGTAGGATTGGAGTTTCTACTTCAAAATAACTACTTTTATTACAGAAGTTACGCATAGCAGTAAAAAGCTTTGATCGCTTTACAAATACCTCTTTCACATGTGGGTTGACTACCAAATCTGCATAGCGTTGACGGTAACGCATTTCAGGGTCGTTAAACTCATCGTATGTATTGCCTTCTGCATCTGTTTTTGGGAGGGGTAGCGGCTTTAAAGCCTTACTTAAAAGCGTGAATTTTTTGACTAAAACTGTTTTTTCTCCCACTTGAGTACAAAATAATTCACCTTCAATTCCTATAAAATCTCCTAAATCAAGTAGTTTTTTAAAGACGTCATTGTATTTACTTTTGTCCTCTCCAGGACATATTTCATCACGATTAATATAAATCTGGATACGACCCTCGCTATCTTGCAGCTCGGCGAATGCAGCTTTTCCTTGTATCTTTTTTCGCATTAATCGCCCGGCCATTACTACATTTTTTCCTTCTGAAAAATCAGATTTAACATTAGCGCTGTGATGCGTTACAGGGTATAAATCTGCGGGATAAGGATTGATTCCTAATTCACGTAATTTTGATAGTTTTTCACGACGGACAATTTCTTGTTCTGAAAGCTGCGACATAGTACTCTTGTAAAGATTCTTAATGTGACAAAGATACTGACTATTGCTTAAGATTTCAATTTATGTTGAATAAATCCGAGATTGTATTTGTTAGGTTCTTTTTGTAGTTTTACCCAGCAATTATAAATATAATTTAACAACAATTTTTATGACTATTTGGCGTGTTGTTTTGTCCATTCTATTCCCTCCCTTGGCAGTTTTTGATAAAGGTTGTGGATCTATTATAATTGTATTTCTATTAACTCTTTTTGGTTGGGTTCCAGGGGTGATAGCCGCTCTAGTGATATTAAATAACCCTAACGATTAATCCTGGATATTTAAAATATGAATAAAATTATTAAGGTTCAAGACCTTGGGCTTAGAGACTACAAAGTTGTTTGGGATTTCCAAGAAACTTTATTTAAAGAAACTATTGATATTAAGATTAAAAATCGTCGCGAATCAGCAGGTTTAATAACTCCTAATCATTTTTTGTTTGTAAGCCATCCACATGTATATACATTGGGAAAGAGTGGAGATGCTAGTAATCTTTTATTGTCAAACACACAATTACAATCTAAAGGCGCCAAGTTTTATAAAATTAACCGTGGAGGAGATATTACCTATCATGGTCCTGGACAAGTAGTTGGATACCCAATTTTAGACCTTGAAAATTTTTTTACGGACATTCATAAATTTCTTCGCTTGTTAGAAGACACAATCATACTTACTCTTGCAGAATATGATGTTAAAGCCGAACGAAGTTCAGGTGAAACGGGTGTGTGGTTAGACGTTGGGACTCCATTTGCACGTAAAATTTGTGCTATGGGTGTTCGTGCTAGTCGTTGGGTAACCATGCATGGATTTGCATTAAACGTTAATACAGATTTAGGCTATTTTGACAATATAATTCCTTGCGGTATTCGTGGAAAAGCAGTGACATCTTTAAATGTTGAATTAGGACAGGTTTCAGTGGATGAAGAAGAAGTTAAACAAAAGCTTTTGAGACATTTCTTAGTACTTTTTGAGGCAAGTGTTGCCTAGTTTATTTGATATAAGATTATGCTTTTAGCATCCCCTTTTGTTACAAACTCAAGTGAAGGATCATCATCAGTATTAGCAAGGTCAATTCCACTAGTTCCATAAACAGGTATCTCAATAAAAGGTTTCGCCATACTATCAAATATCCATATTTTTTTTGCCTGCAAGTCTGTAATAGTTACATAAATTTTGTCATTCAAATAAAATAAAGAAGGAGATGAATATTTTCCATATTCCAAGTCTACATTGTTCATGTTTATGGATAGTTTATTTTCATTTCGAACAACAAGTGTTTTAGCTGACGTAGTAATGTCATGGTTAGCTTCAAGATTTAAACGTTGACGACTTATATTTCCTTTTGTGTCCACTTGTATTAGCTCTCCTTTTGTGTTGGTTGTTGTAAAAAATGATTTACAAAAGTAGATTGACTCATTTGAAAAATCGATACTTTCTTTTACTTTAACCCTGATATTCCCTCGACGGTCAAGTAATTTGAGTTGATTTCCTGCAGCGATTACAATAAAATCTTTCCCTTGGTGTCTTACATGAATAGGTTGTTTAATTATATTTTGTTTTGAGGACTTATATTTAAAACCCTTTACCAGTTTTTTGTCAGAGTCAGACATTAAAAGGTTTGAGTTTTGTGTGATTAAAAATCGATAATCTCGCTTTTTGTCATAATCAAAAACAGCTACTGGCTGTGTGATTTCATCTCTAAAATCTAAAGGAAATTTATCTATATTTTTACCGTTTCTATCAATGACATATAATTTATTTTTTGTTGAAAACACTAGCTGAAGCTTCCCGTTTTTGTATAAATCAACTTGTTTTGCCTTACCTAAAATAGCGCTCTTTAGCGCTTTTTTCCATAATATAATCCCCTTGTTTGAGATTAGATATAGAACGTTGTTTCTGTCTTGTAATAAAATGTCTTTTCCTTTATTTGAGTGGTTAGAAACAAACATGGGTCCTAGTAGTATATCTTCTTTAAATGTCAAGTTAAATTCTTCACTAACAAGGGTTTTTGAATTTTTAGGAATTGATTCTTGCAAAATGCTGTTTATGTGTACCATGTTGTCGTCCTTGACTAACTGAAATCCTGTTAGTTTATAGTCAATTAACTCACTCCCTGTTAAGTTAGTTTTAAATTCTGAATTAAAAAATTCTGCTAATTGATTGTTATTGAAATAGTGATTGACGGACGCTTGGCTACTTAGTGACTTTTGAAGGGTTTTATATGTCAATGAAGAGCCTAATGAGTTTTTGTTGAAGTAGTTAGAAATAGTCATTTTCAATACTTCCGATGAACTAGAAAAAACAAGATAATCTTCTAGAGCAATAAACTTGGTCGGTTTAATTCCCTGGGTGATAGATCCAAAATTTTCATTAAACAATGAGGTTTCTGTGAATTCAAAAACTGGAATACTTCGGAAAGTATTTATCTCATTTTGGTAATCTTTTAAGGTTTCATAAGTCGAACTAATGTCAATAGATTTTAGGGCAATTCCGCTTCCTAGGTCGGTTTCAAAAACTCCAATTTCTTTTGTAGTGTTAAAAAAAGCATGAGCAAATTCGTTAGATTTTATATCGTAGCCAACGGACTCCATGTTTTGTTGGATTTGGTCAAATTCATCATAGCCATATATAATGGCTCTTTTAGTCTGGGGCGGAAAAATATTCTGTAAACTTTGGGGCTGAGGCTTTATGTTTTCAAAAACATTAAACCAATAATTAATTGATTTTTCGTCTATTGTAGTTCCATTAATGGTTATACTTTTTGGGGAAATACTAAAGTCTAAAAACACAGCGCCTAAGTTTTCCAAATTAACATAAGACAAGTTCGTTGATTTGCTACTCCCTTTAAAATAAATGGAAAAGGAGGCGTTTAAGTCTCGTCGTTTGTGCAATTTAGAATAACTTGAAACCTCTTGTGTTTTTATGATGTTCAGTAATGCTTTAGATTGGGAAGCTATCAAAACACTGTCTATAGTTATTGAGGGTATTGATAATTTCTGATTAGGTTTCAAGTTTCTAAGATGTGTAACAAATGTGTAAATATAATCTTGATCGGATTTCGAGGTTTGATTATTAGTTTTTTTTGTGACACAAACTAAAAGAGGGCTCTTGCTGTAAATGCTATCTAAAGGCTTAATTGCTTTTTTTAGTGGGTTAAATAAACTAGTTACAGAAGCTAATTCGTTATTGTTTGTAGCATCTTTGAAACTATCAAGTGAATTTATAGAAATTACAATCTCTGAGCTGTTTGGAACGAATTGTTCAATAGAATGTTCTGTATAGCGTGCGTTATTACATCCAAATAGAAATGTAAAAGTCAATATAGTACAGAAAGCTCTGAGCATTAATAAAGTATTATAATTGGTCTTTGAACAAAGATATGACATATAATTCAATGGGTTATTTTTCAGCTAAAAGCCTAAAGGACATTCGGTGGTATTTAGTGGTTCCATACTTTTTAATTGCTTCTCTATGTTCTTTTGTTGGGTATCCTTTATTTTGCTTCCAATTATACATCGGAAATTCTTCATGGATTTTATCCATGTACGAGTCTCTGTAAGTTTTAGCTAGAATGGAAGCTGCTGCGATGTTTAGGAACTTACTATCGCCCTTTACATGTGTTTGATGTGGGGTTGATTTGAAAGTTTTAAATTTATTGCCGTCAACACTAATGAATTCAACCTTTTTTAATTTAGAAATAGAGTTGTGCATGGCCATAATAGAGGCATTTAAAATATTTATTTCATCTATTTTTTTTGGGAATATGTGTGCAACTCCAAAAGAAATAGCTTCTAATTCGATAATTGGTTTAATTAATTCTCTTTTTTTGCTTGAAAGTTGTTTGGAATCATTAATTGAATTACAAGTAAATTTAACTGGTAAAATCACTGCTGCGGCAGTAACAGGACCTGCCAAGCACCCACGCCCTGCTTCGTCAGTGCCACATTCAAAATCGAAATTTGAAAACTTTAGTTTCAGCATCAGTATAGATTTAAATCCAAAATTTAATTTTGCTTTATTACGTAAAAAAACGAAATAGATTAGATATTTGCTATTTTTGTAACAACAATAATTTGTTGTTAGACTTAGAATGTATGAATAAATTAGTTTTAATCTTTTTTTGTTTAGTTTTTGCAAATAGTGTTTTTTCTCAACGCAAACTTGGTTTAGGAGGAGGGGTAGGCTTACCTCAAAGAGGAGCTGATAATGGACAGTTTAGTAGAGATTCTCTTTCAGGAAAGCCATCTAGAAAGTCTGTAAAGAATGATGAAGCTAAGATTCAAGACTATTTGATAATTACACGTGAAAATGATACAATTCAGGTCGATACTACATTATCGATAAACAAAGATTATAAGTTCAATTACCTGCGAAGAGACGACTTTGAACTTTTACCATTTAGCAATATGGGACAGGCTTATAATTCTTTAAGTCACAATTTTAAATCTTCAATTATATTACCTAAAATTGGTGCTACCGCTAAGCATTTTAATTACATGGACTTAAATGACGTTAACTATCATCGTGTCCCTACTCCATTTACTGAACTTATGTACAAAACTGGTTTTGAACAAGGCCATGTGGTAGATGCACTCTTCACAGTTAATACTTCAAATCAATTTAATCTTTCACTTGCTTTTAAAGGAATGCGTTCTTTAGGTAATTATCAGCACATACTTTCTAGTACTAAAAATTTCAGATTTACAACGAGTTATATCTCCAAGGATAGTCGTTATTCATTGAGAACTCAAATAGTGATGCAAGATATATATAATCAGGAGAATGGAGGTCTTTCGGACGAAGATCTTGTTGAATTTGAGTCTGGCAATTCCGAGTTTACTGACCGATCTTTATTTGATCCTTTGTTTGAAGATGCTCAAAGTAATTTAAAGGGTAAGCGATTTCATTTCGACCACTCCTATGTAATTAAGCAAAGAGACTCATTGGATTCCAATCAAATTTCAATAGGGAATTTATTAACTTTTGAAGATAAATATTATCATTTTACTCAGGACTCCAAAAATCTTTTATTTAGTGATGCATTTGTGTCATCGAACCTATCAGATAAATCAACTTTGGAAAGTTTTTTTACTGAATTTAATGCTCAGTACTCAAATAAAAAGCTTGGGACTTTAAAGGCTAGTATAGGTTACAATAATTACAACTATGGATACAATTCCTTAGTTATTTTGGACAATGAAACTATCACAAATCGTTTGAAGGGTGATGTAATTAGTTTCACAGGAGGTTATGAAAATAAAATAGGAGCTCTAGATTTCAAAGGAAATCTAGGA
>ERZ651770.1045-NODE-1045-length-11768-cov-4.345565_pt1 | contig 11768 bp, 10 predicted proteins | sample MGYA00514756_ERZ651770 | MGnify/ENA metagenome assembly ERZ651770
GGAGTTTTACATGGTGGAGCTACGGTTGCATTAGCAGAATCGGTAGGTAGTGCTGTTTCATATATGTCTGTAGACTATATGAATAAAACTGTCAGAGGAATAGTTATTTCAGCTAACCATTTAAAAAGTGTTAAAGACGGATTTATTTATGCAAGAGCTACGCCTCTTCATAAGGGTAGATCGACTCAGCTTTGGGAAATCAAAATTACAGACGATGATAATAATTTGATATCTCATTGTAAACTCTCTACAATGGTTTTAAATAAAAAAAAGTAATTTATGTTTATCAAAAACGCATTAAAAGTTAAAAATAATCTATGGAGATACGGTTTGGGAGTATTGATTATTTTTATTTTCACTCAACTAGGTTCAATTCCTTTAATTGTAGCAATTTTTCAAAAAGTAGGTCTTGAGGGTGCTGCTAAACTTAATCCATCAAACATGATGACAGTATTAGAGAATAATAACCTTACTTTTTTTTATTTATTATTATCCTTTGTTGTTGGTTTTATTGGTTTTTTAATTGTTATTAAATTTCTTCACAATCAATCCTTGAAATCTGTTACAACCAGCAGAGAATCTACTGATTTTAAACGAGTTTTTACAGCTTTTATATCCATATCTGCAATAATTCTTTTAAACCTTCTTTTTTCAATTTATTTAAATCCAGACGAATACGTTTTTCAGTTTAATTTAAATGATTTTGTTATTTTATTTCTTATAGCAATAATATTTATTCCTATTCAAACAAGTTTAGAAGAATATGTGTTTAGAGGATATATAATGCAAGGTTTAGGAGTTTTTGTTAAAAACAGATGGTTTCCTTTAATTTTTACTTCTCTAAGTTTTGGCTTACTACATTTATCTAATCCTGAAATTGATAAAATCGGTAACATAATTATAATTCACTACATAGTAACAGGATTATTTTTGGGTATTATTACATTAATGGACGAAGGGATGGAACTTGCATTAGGTTTTCATGCTGGAAATAACCTTTTAATAGCATTACTAGTTACAGCCGATTGGACAGTATTTCAAACCAGTTCAGTTTTTAAATATATTGGAGAACCTGATGTTATAAATCAAACTTTTTTCTCTTTAGCGGTCATTTACCCCCTATTATTGATTTACTTTTCAAAGAAATATCAATGGACTAATTGGAAAGAAAAACTTCTTGGAAAAATAAGTTAAATTTTTAGGTATTTTTTAACATTTAGTTGATGTATTTATTAAGATATTGTAATTAACAACTTTTAATATTATTATGGCCTTAAATAAAAATGGAATTTTTGGAATTGCATCCTTCATTTTAACAGTTTTAGGAATTGCTTTAGTTCTTTTAGGTGTTTTAAAATATACTGAATACGCTATTGGGTTCAGCGTAGCTGGAGTTGGTTTTATATCTATTGGATGGGCATTTAACGCTCTTAAGGGTAGAGTTTAAATATCGTAAACTCATTTTATTTTCTTCCAATCATATTCTCTGGTTTAACCCATTTATCAAACTCTTTTTCAGATAAATAACCTGTTTTCAGAGCAGCTTCTTTTAAAGTTATTCCATTTTCATGAGCAATATTTGCAATTTCTGCCGATTTGTAATACCCAATTTTACTATTTAAAGCCGTAACTAACATTAGCGAATTATTTAGTAGCTCTTTAATTCTTTTTGTGTTTGCTTTAATTCCTACTAAACAATTGTCATTAAAACTTATAACGCTATCAGAAATTAGAGTTAATGATTCTAGTACGTTAGAAACAATTACTGGCTTATAGACGTTAAGTTCGTAATGACCCTGCATCCCCCCTAATGTTACAGTAACATCATTTCCTATAACTTGGGCACATACCATTGATAAAGCTTCACATTGTGTAGGATTTACCTTGCCTGGCATAATTGAGCTACCAGGTTCGTTAGCTGGAATTATTATTTCTCCAATACCTGATCTTGGTCCACTTGCCATAAATCTAATGTCATTAGCAATTTTATTTAATGAATTAGCAATTAATTTTAAAGCACCGTGAGATTCAACAAGTGCATCATGAGATGCGATAGATTCAAATTTATTTTTGGCTGAAATAAAATTTATTCCAGTAAATTTTGATATGTATTTTGCAGATAAGATATCGTACCCATCAGGTGAGTTTATGCCAGTTCCAACTGCTGTTGCTCCTAAAGCGAGCTCTGATAAATGATTTAATGAATTATTTAAAGATTCTAAACCGTGTTCTATTTGAGAATGATATCCAGAAAATTCTTGACCTAAGGTAATTGGAGTAGCATCCATTAGGTGTGTTCTTCCAATTTTTACAACATTTTTAAATTCTTTAGATTTTTCTAACAAAGTAGATTTAAAAATCTTGAGATTAGGGATTGTGTTAGAAACTATTTTTTTATAAGTAGCAATGTGCATTGCAGTAGGAAATGTGTCATTTGAAGATTGGGACATGTTAACATCATCATTTGGAGCTAATGTCTTTTCTCCTTCACCTATAATTTTGCCTTCAATTTGATGAGCTCTATTAGAAATCACTTCATTTATATTCATGTTTGTTTGAGTACCGGAACCGGTTTGCCAAATTACTAAAGGAAATTGATTATCATGATCTCCGTTAATAATTTCATCACATACTCTACTTATTAGTTCTTTTTTTGATTTAGTTAAAACTCCTAAATCAAAATTTGTAAAAGCAGCAGCTTTTTTTAAAATAGCAAAAGCATGAATAATTTCAATAGGCATAGAACCTGATTTTCCTATTTTGAAATTATTTATTGATCTCTGGGTTTGTGGCCCCCACAATACGTTTTTTGGCACTTTTACTTCTCCGATAGTATCTTTTTCAATTCTAAATTCCATAATTGATATTATAGTACAAATTTAATATAATTGCTGGATATATTTTTTATGATCATTTGTTAACATTTATTTTTCAAGATCGTTACTTTAATTTATATTTGTAAAATCAATATATAGATATGTTTGAATTTGATCAATATTTAGGTTTTATACTCTTTCTTTCAGTTTTAACAATGGGGTTTTGGTTGTTAATACTTTTGTTAACGTTTATTGTTCCCTACTGGGTAGGAGGAGCTTTGTTAGAAAAGATAAATGAGTTAAGAAATAAAGTAAAAAAATAAATTAAGCCCCAAAACCGCCTTCACTATAATCGTTATAATCACCCGAATTTCTACTTTGCTTTTTCTTTTGATTAAAGCGATAAATTAAGTTTAATTCTAAGGTTCTTCCTCCCCTCCAATTACTTTCACTATAACTTCTGTAATTTTCATTAAAAGATTCTATTCTCCATTTTCCAGTTTCAAATATATCATTAACCTTAAATGTTAATGTTATTTTATCTTTTGATAGATCTTTACTAAATGCAGTATTACTGTATATAGAAGCTTTTCTTTCAGAAACTGCGGTCTTTTGAGGAGCTCTGTACCTAAAGCTAGTTTGCCAGTCTACACTAGAAAATAACTTTAAATTATTACTTAGTCTACCAGACCATGTTAAATTTTTAGAGTCATAAACAATCCCCATGTATTCACCTAATGTTTCTGATTCATAAAAGTTTAAACTCCCATTTAATCTCCAGTTTTTAGATTGGGTGAAATTTGCATTTAGTTCTAAGCCAATTTGTTTATTACTTGCTAAATTAATTGGAGTTCTTCTTAGAACAGGAACCAATATTTCATTTACAAGAACAAAATCTCCAGTATTTTCACTAATAAAAGTAAAAACTCCGGTTTCTTTTCTGTAATAAATAGATCCATTCAAAGTTAGTTTTTCATATCTCTTTAAATATCCTAAATCTATTCCATTAGAATAAGTAGGATCTATATTTGGATTACCTTGAAAAATATTAGTTGCACTCGATTTGGATGGGAATGGATTAATAAAATATGATCTAGCTCTTCTAATTCTTCGATTGTATCCAAAAGTTATAGTTTCGTTTTCCTTAACTTGATAAGATAAATTTAAAGTAGGAAAAAAATCATTATAATTTTTTGCATTATTAGTGTTGTTAGCTAATTGTTTTACAGTAGTTTTAGATTCTTCGTATCTTAAACCCAACAGGTAAGAAAACTTATTATTTTTGTTTCCATATTGCGTGTAAAAAGCATTAACCTTTTCGTTATATAGAAGAGTGTTACTGAGATTTAAATCATTAATAAAATTACCATTTAAGTCCTCATTTTCTGCCAAGTAATCAATATCTTGATATTGATTACTTCTTCTAAATCCAAGTTCAAATTGCCCATCTTTTTTAATTGGTAATACATAATCTATTTTAAAAAGTTCACTTTCTTGAATTTCATCTGTATTGACCTTTTCACTCAAATACTTGGTTAATATTGGCTTTAATTGAGAATTTGAAATAAAACCATTTTCATTTTCTGAAGATTTTTCTTTTTGATAGTCCATGGTTAACACATGTCCTTCTTTGTTAAAATCATGGGTTAGATTAACTGAGAATTCATTTGTGTCATCAATTTCTGTTTCTTTCTCTAACCTTTCAGAAAATTTTGATATAGCATTAAAATTTTGATTTACATTGTTAGTGTTATTTGTAAAACCGTCACTTTTTCTTGATACGTATGAGCCAACTACACTAGTTTTGTCAGAAATAAAATATTCAATTCCAGTATTTAAATAATTTGAATTTCTTTCTGAGTCTCTAACACCATCTTCATTTAAAAAATTATTAATTGCTTGATCTGTATAGTATTCTGTTTCATTTACAAAACTTCCTTTACTAATTCTTGTATTATAACCAATATTGTTAAAAAAATTAAGTTTTTTTGTTCTATAATTTAAATTAGCGGAAACGCCATATCTTTCTGGATATCCACTATTGAGTGATAGAGACCCATTGAATCCAGTTAATTTACTTTTTCTTAATATTATATTAATAATGCCTGCAGTTCCTTCAGCATTATATCTGGCTGATGGGGAAGTGATTACTTCAACTTTTTCAACACTTTCAGAGGGAAATTGTTTTAGTGCTTCATTACTGCTTATTCCAACTAAACCGGATGGTTTGCCGTTTATTAAAATCCTCACACTTTCATTGCCTCTTAATGATACATTACCTTCAATATCAACTTCTACAGACGGAAGGTTATCTAAAACGTCACTAACGCTACTACCTTTTAAAGTCAAGTCTTTTCCGATATTGTAAACAGTTTTATCTAATTTTATTTCAATTTCTGTTTTTTCACCAATAACTTCTACTTCATTTAAAATATTTTCATCAATTGAAAGTTCAATTAAACCTAAGTTTAATGAATTTTCAATATTAATATTTCTCAAATACTTTGTTTTGAATGAAATATATTCAAATTTAAGATCATAATTACCTTTACTAACTTCAATGCTAAATTCTCCATTATAATCCGTTATTACTCCATTTATAATTTCTTCACTATTAGCTTTGAAAACACTAATTGTTGAATATTCAAGAGGAGAATTAGTTTCAGGATCACTGACTGTTCCTGTAATAAAAAATTTATTTTCTTGTGCATGTAAAAGTGCACTTGAAATCAATATAAAAAACAAAAGAATTTTTTTCATAACCAAACTAAATCAAACATCTTGCCAATCAAGATAATATTTATGACAATGAAAATATATAATAGTTTAATTTAAATAATTTTATTTATTTCCTCTGGTGGAATTGCAATTGTAGCTTTATTGTTTGAAATAAAAATGGGTCTTTTAATCAAGTTTGAATATTTATGTAAAAGATCTATTATTTCATTATTGGAGAGTTTTTTAGATTTATAATTTTCTTTCCATATTTTTTCTTGTTTTCTAACTAGATCTATTGGGTTTACATCTAATTTATCTATAATTTCTTTTAACTGATTTGTTTCTAAACCATCTTTCATATACAATAAAATCTCAAAATTTAAATTTTTAAATTTTAAAAACTCCATAGCTTCTCTGGATTTTCTGCATCTAGGATTGTGTAATAATTTGTACATAATTAATTACTCATTAAAAAAGCTTTTAAAAATGGATTTAATCCGCCATTTAATACTTCGTCTATATTATTTGTTTCGTGTTCAGTTCTCACATCTTTTATCAATTTATAGGGGTGAAGAACATAGTTTCTAATTTGAGATCCCCATTCAATTTTCATTTTATTCGACTCTATTTTTTCTCTCTCTTTCATTTTTTCTTTCAACTCAATTTCGTAAAGTTGTGATTTAAGTAATCGCATTGCTTTATCTTTATTTTCTAATTGAGATCTAGTTTCAGAATTTTCAATTACAATTCCAGAGGGTGCATGTCTTAATCTGACAGCTGTTTCTACTTTATTTACATTTTGACCACCAGCTCCACTTGATCTCATTGTTTCCCAAGAAATTTCAGAAGGATTAATATTAATTTCAATAGTATCATCTACTAGAGGATAAACATAAACTGAGGCAAATGAAGTATGTCTTTTAGCATTACTGTCAAAAGGTGATATTCTAACTAACCTGTGCACTCCGTTTTCTCCTTTTAACCATCCAAATCCAAAATCTCCATCAATTTCAATCGTAACAGATTTAATCCCTGCAACATCACCTTGTTGAAGATCTAATTCTTTAATTTTATATTTGTTTTTTTCAGCCCACATTACATACATTCTCATCAACATTTGAGCCCAATCACAACTTTCTGTTCCACCAGCTCCAGCTGTAATTTGGATTACAGCACTCATTTCATCTCCTTCACTTGAAAGCATATTTTTAAATTCAATATTTTCGATATGTTCTTTACACTTCAAGAAATGTTTTTCTAGTTCTTTTTCTTCAATTTCACCTTCTTTGAAATATTCAAATAAAACTTCTAAATCTTCACACAACGTAACCGCTTTTTTATAATCTTTAACCCATTGTTTTAAAGATTGTAATTCTTTCATTACTATTTGTGCTTTTTTTGAGTCATTCCAAAAATCAGGATCAAATGTAATTTCTTCCTTATTTGAGATTTCAATATTTTTAGAATCTATGTCAAAGATAACTCCTTAACGATTTAGTTCGTTCAAGGAGATTTTTAATATGGTCAATTGTTATCATCAATTAATGATTTTTACATTTCAAAAATACATTTTTATATAGACATAATTCAATCAATAAATTTTATATTAGATAAAATCATTTTTATGAAAAGCAGGTATTTAGTTATTATTTTATGTTTCTCAATGTTTTTTTTAAGATCACAAGAAAACATTAATAATAATATTGATTTTAATGGGTTTTTTAATTTTAATTATGATAAAAAGTCAGGAAAGATTTTTCTAGATGTAGATAAATTGAATTACGATTTTTTATACATCAACTCGTTAACAACTGGACTTGGTTCTAATGATATTGGTTTAGATCGTGGCCAATTAGGCAATGAAAGATTGGTGAGGTTTAAAAAATATGGAAATAAACTTTTACTGATACAGCCAAATCTAAAATACAGAGCATATACAGATAATGAGTTAGAGATAAAGAGTGTTGAAGAAGCTTTTGCTTTTTCAGTAATTTTTGGATTTGAAATTATTGAGTCAAATTCAGGTTCTTATAAAATTGATTTAACTCCATTTTTAATGCAAGATACTCATGGTGTTTCGGATAGATTAAATAGTTTAAAACAAGGCAGTTATAAAATTGACATATCTAAGAGTTCTATTGAACTAAAAAACACTAAAGCCTTTCCAAAAAATGTTGAATTTGAAGCATTACTAACTTTTAAAGGAAATCCGAGTGGATATTTAATTTCAAGCGTTTCACCAGATTCTAAATTAGTTAGCTTAATACAACATCACTCTTTTATTGAGCTTCCTGATGAAAATTATTCGTCTAGAGAATTTGATCCACGTAGTGGTGCAATTATGACATCATATATGGATTATGCTACTGAAATTGAAAAACCAATATTAAAAAGAAATATCATCAGGCATCGATTGAAAAAAAAGAATATTGATTCTGATTACAGCGATCCAGAAAAACCAATTATTTATTATTTAGATCCTGGAACACCAGAACCTGTAAGATCTGCATTAATTGAAGGAGCTCTATGGTGGAATGAAGCTTTTGAGGATATAGGTTTTAAAAATGCATTTCAAGTTAAAATATTACCTAAGGGAGCTGATCCAATGGACTGCAGATACAATATGATTCAATGGGTTCACAGGTCAACACGTGGATGGAGCTATGGATCTAGTATTGTTGACCCAAGAACTGGAGAAATAATCAAAGGTCATGTCAGTTTAGGTAGTTTGAGAATTAGACAAGATTTTTTAATTGCTCAATCATTAATGGATAAACCATTTCAATTTGATAATAACAATGATAAACCAATGTTAGATTTAGCTTTGTCAAGAATAAGGCAATTAAGTGCTCATGAAGTTGGTCACACCTTAGGTTTTGCTCATAACTTTGCTTCTAGTTCAAATGAAAGATCTTCAGTCATGGATTATCCACATCCGTTATTAAAACTTGATGAAAATAAAATTGATTTTTCTGAAGCTTATTCTGTTGGTATTGGAGATTGGGACAAGGTAAGTGTTGCTTACAGTTACTCTGAAATCAAAGAAGAAGATAAAAAATTACATCTTGATAAGATTCTCAATGATGCATATAAAAGTGGATTAAGGTTTATCACAGACAGCGACGCTAGGTCAAGTTCAGGTTCGCACGTAAATGCTCATCTCTGGGACAATGGAAAAAATGTTACTAATAACTTGAATGATCTTTTTAATATTAGAAAAAAAGCAATTTCAAATTTTTCTAAATTTAATATTAAAAAAGGGGAGCCTTATTCAAAATTAGAAGACCTTTTTGTTCCATTGTATTTTATGCATCGTTATCAAACTGAAGCTGTTATTAAATTAATTGGAGGAATGGATTATAATTATTCAACTAGAGATGACAATCAGTTAATAGTTAAGAATTTAGAATATGAAATTCAAAAGGATGCTTTAAAAGCAGTTTTAAAATCATTAAATGCTAAACATTTAGCAATTCCTAAGAATATTTTAGAATTGTTTCCGCCAAGAGCTTACGGTTATCCAAGTAATAGAGAATCTTTTAGTGGAAGAACTGGTGTTTCTTTTGACCCCTTTAGTGCAGCTCAAACAGCTAGTGAATTTTCAATAAATTTATTGTTAAATGTAGAAAGGTTAAATAGGATTAAGGTTCAAAGCTCTATAGATACTTCAAAGCTAGGTTTAAATCAATTATTTAATGATTTGTTATCATCTACATTTGGAAATAAACTTAAAGGCACATATTTGAACGAAATTCAACATATGATCAATTTAAATATCTTGACATATTTACTCAAAGTTTCAATTGATAAAAATGCATTCTTACAAGTTAAAAATAGTGCAATGAAATCAGTAAATTTGATTAAAAATAACCACTATAATAACTTTAAATCTTTCAATGAGGATTACCATTTACTAATTAATGATTTTAATAATAATCCAGAAAAATATAACGGAAAACTTTCAAAAAAAATTCCTGATGGATCTCCAATAGGTACAGAATCTTGTAATTTTAATTATAAATAGTATGGAAATAAATTTAATTAGTGATACAGTTACAAGGCCTTGTAAAAACATGTTAGATTTCATGATGAGTTCTAATGTTGGGGATGATGTTTTTAAGGAAGATCCAACGGTAAATGAATTAGAAAATATGTTAGCTGAAATGTTTGGAAAAGAGTCAGCATTATTTTTCCCATCAGGTACTATGGCTAATCAGACTGCTATAAAAATTCATACCGAGCCTGGAGATCAATTAATATGTGATAAATATGCACATGTTTACAACTACGAAGGGGGAGGTGTAAGTTTTAATAGTGGCGTATCATGCAAACTTATAGACGGACATAGGGGGATGTTTACAAATGAACAAGTCATAAATTCTATTAATCCACCAGATTTTTATCATAGCCCTAAAACCTCATTAGTATGCGTTGAAAATACAACTAATAAAGGAGGTGGAGCATGCTGGGATATTAATGAATTAATTAAGATTAAGGAAACTTGTCTAGATCATAATTTGTCATATCACCTCGACGGAGCAAGGATTTGGAATGCAATGGTCAAAACAAATACTGAACCAACTCAATATGGAAATATATTTGATTCAATCTCTATTTGTTTAAGCAAAGGTCTGGGTTGTCCAGTAGGTTCTGTTTTAATTGGTTCTAGTGAATTTATTAACAAAGCCATAAGAGTAAGAAAAGTGTTAGGAGGTGGAATGAGGCAAGCTGGGTATTTGGCTGCCTGTGGAATTTATGCATTAAATAATAATATTGAAAGATTAAAAGAAGATCATTTAAAAGCATTAGAAATTGAAAAACTTCTTTCTAAAAAAAATTACATTAAAAAAGTTGAGGAAGTAGAGACAAATATTTTAATTTTTCAATTAAAATCAAATTATGATTCAAATATTTTTTTAAAAAAAATGTTAGATTGTGGTGTTAAATTAATATCAATGGGAGATAATAAATTAAGGATTGTTACTCACAAAGATTATAATAATGAAATGCACCTGAAATTTATGGAGACTATAACTAATCTTCAAATATAAAATATGATTAAAAATTCAATTTTTTTATTTGTAAGCATTATGTTTGTATTTTCTTGTAACAATGAAATTAAACCGAATTTGAAGAACTCAATTATCCCCCCAAAAGCAGAAAAAATACCAGTTTCATTTAAAAAATTTAACGACATTAGAATTGACGATTATTACTGGTTGAAGGAAAGAGATAATCCCGAAGTTATAGATTACTTAGAAAGAGAGAATGACTATTATGAGAAGATGACTTCACACACACTAGATTTACAAGATAAATTATTTAACGAAATTAAAAATAAAATAAAAGAGGATGATGAATCAGTTCCTTATTTTTTAAATGGATACTGGTATAAAACCAAATATGAAGAAGGTTTAGGCTATCCTATCTACACTAGGTATAAAGATTCTCTTAGTAATAAAGAAGAGATTTTATTTAATTGTAATGAATTAGCTGAAAAACACGATTATTTTAATTTATCAAATTTTCAAATTAGTCCTGATAATAAGATAGTTGCATATAGTATCGACACTGTATCTAGAAGATTATATACAATTCAATTTAAAAATTTAGAGACTGGAGAAATTTATAATGACAAAATAATAAATTCATCTGGAAGTTTTGCTTGGGCAAACGATAATTCTACACTTTTTTATACAAATAGAGATGTTAATACACTTAGAAATGATAAAATTTTTAAACATAAATTAGGTACTGACTATGAAAATGATGAATTAATTTATTTTGAGAATGATGAGACTTTTTACACGAACGTATCTAAATCAAAATCTAAAAAATATATTATCATTTCATCATACAGTACTTTAACATCTGAATTTCAATTTTTACCTGCTGACAGTATAAATAAAGATTTTAAGCTTTTTAATAAGAGAAAAAGAGGTGTTGAATATAGTATTAATCATTATGATGATCATTTTTTTATTATTACAAATAAAGACAATGCTTATAATTATAAGTTAATGAAAACCGAAATCAATAAAACGTCAAGTGAAAATTGGACTAGAACATGTAGAGCCGAGTTGGAGAGCTTTTTTTCAAGGTTTTGAGTTCGGAATTGAAGAATCAAAAAAAGAAAAATTAGTCTTTGAGGGAGTCGAAGTTCCTGATAATATTTTAAATGAGTTTAAAGTAGTAAAATTAATAAATGCTTACAGAACAAGAGGGCACTTATTT
>ERZ651770.1047-NODE-1047-length-11762-cov-4.883012_pt1 | contig 11762 bp, 12 predicted proteins | sample MGYA00514756_ERZ651770 | MGnify/ENA metagenome assembly ERZ651770
AATGGTAGCTTCTCGAATTCCTGTATCGGAAACTCTTAAAAGTCCATATTTTTCTTGAAGACCAACCAAGCCTTGATTTACATCTCCAATATTTCCGGAGTCTTCACCAAAAATAAATACATCGTTGTATTTTGAAAATAGCGTGTCAAAATTATCTTTTATAATGATTCTTGCATCAACAAGTTCAGCATTATTATTATATGTAGGTAAAACTTCTTTTACATGATTTACACTTTTTGAAGATTGACTGTACAAATGTGAGCTGAATTTTGATTGTTCAGAACTTAGAGAACTTGTAATCCAATTTTGTAGTTGTGTTTTTTCAAAAAAACTTTCATCTCTAACATAAACAATTGCTTTTCGTGCGGTTGAAAGTATATCTTTTCTTGAAGGTTCTCCAATTGAATTTAAATCATTTTTTAATTTTAAGATAAAAGCTTTGCTATTACTTTTTAAAGCTAAATTATCTAACAGTACAATTAATGTCGATTTTTGGTTTTTTATAGGAGTTAAATAATCAGTCCAAGCGTCTCTTCTTGCCTGACCTACAAGTTTTTTAGCGTCTTTTTCAATTTTTATGAGCTCCAATCATCCAAAATAAATAAAAGAAGACTTACTCTGACCAAATTCCAACATTTTGAAGTAATTAGATAAATAAAAAAAAATATTAGTAATTATTAAAAAAAAAAAGTTAATACATAAAACAATATTACACCTAAAAAGTAATCCCATTCAAGAGCATGTTTTAAAAATTTAAGATTAAAACCAAAAAAATCATTTCCAGGCAAACTAATTATTGGCACACTTATAACCGCAACAATTATTAAAGTTGATACTAAAATAATTTTAATATTTAAAAATGTTTTATTTATATATTTATCTAATTTACTCGACTTTCATGTTTTCGATCAATATTTCAGAATTTTATTTAGAATTGTTTATTTCGTTTGCTTGTTTTGGATTCATTAGTTCTTATCTCGCTCTTGAAACGCTTTATACATTGTCCACGCTTAAAACTCTTATGGCGAAACCAGAGGTGCGCAGCAGCTATTCCATAGTAACACCTACTTTAGGTGGAATTGCTATTTATATGAGTGAATTAATGACAATTATGTTGATTGGAGTTTACTTTGATGCCAAAACAATGCTTATGTTTTTGTCATCAACTACCGTTTTGATGTTTTTGGGCTTGAAGGATGATCTTTTATTTCTGTCACAACGAAAAAAATTTATCATTCAAGTTAGTGTCGGTTTATTTTTTATTCTTACAACGGATATAAGAATTACTCATTTATTTGGCTTGTTTGATATACAATTACTTTCATATGAACATTCAATCGCTTTTTCAACTTTTGTTTTGGTACTCATTTTAAATGCTTATAATATTATTGATGGAATAGACGGATTAGCTGCGGGATTTGGTATCGTATCGATAAGTATATTTAGTATTCTTCATTATTTAGATAATCAATACGGTTTTGCTTTAATAGGTGCAAGTTTTATTGGTAGTCTTGTTGCTTTTTCGAGGCTAAATTTGTCAGAAAAACGTAAGATGTTTATGGGTGATACGGGTTCTATGGTGATTGGTTTTTCCATTGCTGTTTTCGCTATTAATTTTTTAAAAATTTCATCTGTAAATAATGATGATTTATTTAGCGAATCAGCACCAGTCATTGTTCTATCACTGTTATTTTTTCCTTTAATGGATACTTTAAGGGTTATCGTGTTAAGAGTTTTTAAATACAAAACCAGCCCATTTAAGGCTGATAAAAATCATGTTCATCATTATTTTTTAAAGTATTTAAGAAGCCATGTAAAAGTTTCTCTTTTAATTATCGGTATAAATATTTTAATTATTTTCTCAGCGTTCATTTTTAAATTTGATTTTTGGGAATACCATCTATTGTTGATATCTTTATTAGGTATTTTATTGTACTTTATTACTTTTCAAATTATCAAAAGAAGTCCTAAATAAATGAATAAATAAAAAAATGAAAAAACTAAATCTTGTGTGTTTTCTTAGTAAGTCTAAGTTTTTCTCTTATTTAATCTTTGTATTAAGTGTTTTTTCATGTTCATCAAAAAAAGAAATTATTTATTTACAAAATATCGATGATTACAATGAATCTTTAGTGATGTCAGTTGACAATAACATTCAAAATAACGATATTCTGAGCATTGTAATTTCGTCTGGCGCTATCGCTGAAACTGCCGAGCCTTACAATAAAGCCAATCAAGTACTTGGTAACAGTGCTAGAGGCAGTCAAAATCAAAACCTATTAGCACAGGGTTATTTAGTGTCCAGTAACTTGACCATCAAACTTCCGATATTAGGGGAGATATCTGTTGCGAATAAAACACTCAGAGACCTTGAGCATACAATTGAAAAGATTTTGGTAGAGGACGAACATTTAACTGATCCCACAGTTTTAGTCACGCTACTTAATGCAAAATTCACAACACTTGGAGAAATTGGCACGGGAACACATTATTTTACGGAAAATAATTTAACAATTCTTCAAGCTATAGGGATGGCTGGAGATTTAAATATTAGAGGTCAGCGGAAGGATATTATCATCATTCGCGAAGTAGATGGAATCAGGAAAGTTGCACATGTTGATTTAACGTCAGCTGAGCTTCTAGAAAGCGCCTTCTATTTTATTAAACCAAACGATGTTATCTATGTCAAGCCAAACGACGTGAAAGTCAAATCAGCTGGATTTATTACGGGTCCCGCCGCATTAATTGGATTTGCCACCCTAGTAGTTTCAACCATTGTATTAATTACAAAGTAAGTGAAAAATCAATCATACCAGGCATATCGTAAAAACATTAATAAAAGTCATGAACTGAAACATGAAATTGGAAAGTATTTAAAATATTGGCCGTTGATGTTAGGCTTTTTAATTATTTCTGTGTCGATTGTGTTTGTCAAATTGCGTTACACAAAAAAAGAATACCAGTCGAACGCTAAAATCAAAATATTGAGTAATTCCAAGGGGCTAGAATTACCGCAAGCAGGATTTATTTTTAGTAGGCCAAATATTAATCTTGAAAATAATATTGAAATAATTAGATCCTCAAAAATTTGGGAGGAATTAGTTGTTAATTTAGATTTAGCAACGACCTTTCAGTTATATGGGAATGTCCTATTGACAGAAATAGCGAGCTTACCTTTGCAATACGACTTAATTGTTGACGCCAGATCAGTTCAGTTTAAGCAATCTTTCAAAATTGAGATTCGTGAAGATGGGTTGTTTATTTATGAGGGTAAGTCAACAGATGCAATCAAGTTCAATGATTACAATACACACCTTAAAAATCATGCATTACCTTTTAATTTAAAACCAATTAATTTACAGTCTATAAAAGACAACATTGGTGTATCCTACAGTATCGTTATTACTCCAGTTAGTGAAATGGCAAACTTGTTAAGACAGCAATTTGATGTCACTGTGGTTGGAAAAAACAGTGACTTATTACAATTATCATTTAAGGGAGAGATTAAATCTAAGTCCGAAAAAATTTTAAATGAATTGATGAGTGTTTTTGAATCTGATGGGATTCGTCTTCGACAAGAAATTTCAGAGAGAACCATTAATTTTATTCAAGAGCGTTTTGTTGTTTTAGCTGAAGAATTGGATTCTATAGAAGTTGGCATAAAAAATTATAAAGTAAATAACAAGATGCTTAGTTTGCAGGAGAAAGCGACAACAGGCATGACAAAACTTAGTTTGTCTGAGCAAGCCATTGTCGATCTGGAAGCACAGTTTTTAGTTTTTGATTTTATAAAAAACAATATTCAGTACCCGCTCGATAATTTGGAAATTTTACCAAATTTCATGAATGATGAATCTTTTGAAGTTAATTCACAAATTCAGGAGTATAATCGGTTAGTTTTTGAGCTAGATCGTTTAAAGACTAGTGCCGGATCAAACAATCCGAAATATAAATTATTACTAAATGATTTAGATGGTGTAAAGCAGAATCTATTGCTTTCTTTGAAATTTTTGGAAGTACAGCTTAAAAGTCAAGAAAAGGAGTTATTGAAAAAAAATAAAAGTTTTCAATCTGAGATATCAGCCATTCCAGATAAGGAGAAATATATGCGGAACATTGAAAGGCAACAGAGGATAAAAGAAACCTTGTATTTGTTTTTACTCCAAAAACGCGAAGAGGCGGCGATTAATAAAGCCATTACTGAGCCAACCATGCAAGTTGTAGAGTATGCAAGTTCTTACTGGGATCCAATTTCACCTAATTCAAAAAATTTATACATAATGGCCTTGTTATTGGGTTTAGGTATCCCAATGGTTATGATATATATAATGATGTTTTTTGATACTAAAATCAGGTCTCTTAATGATATTAAAGTAATATTAAGTGACCTGCCTATTTTAGGAGACCTGCATTTTTTAAGAAAAATAGATATGCCAACGCTATTGAATAATAACTCGCCAATTGTTGAAGCGTTTCGGTTGTTAAGTGCCAATTTAAACTTTTTATTTATTGATAAAGAACAAGTTGAAGGGCATGTCATATTATGTACTTCTTCCATTAAAGGAGAAGGGAAAACTTTTGTAAGTGTTAATTTAGCGCGTGTAGAAGCAAATATGGGAAGGCGTGTGTTACTTATTGGTGCAGATTTGAGAAATCCTCAAATACATAAAACCTTAAATTTTTCTAACGATAATTTAGGGCTCAGTAATCTTCTTGCTGATGCATCATTAAACTGGAGATCTGCTATTCAATCATCAGAAGATTTTGGAAATCTACACTTTGTAGTGGCAGGGCCAGTCCCACCTAATGCACCTCAATTAATCAAAAATGGTCGACTTCAGGAAATTTTAAATGAAGCTAAAAACGAGTATGATTTGATAATTCTTGATACGGCTCCAACGTTGCTTGTGACAGATACATTTTTAATGTCTGATTATAGTGATTTAACAATTTTTGTTGCGCGCTATGGTTATACTGATAAGGCGCTTCTGCAATTTATCGGAGATGTTAAAGACGATAATAAAATTAAAAACATGGCCATTGTATTAAATGGGATTAAGCAGAACTCTTCTTATGGGTACCAATATGGATATAACTACGGGTATGGGTATGGGTATTCAAATAAGGGTGTTACTTAGTAATAAATAAAAATATGATATACTTGCAAAAAAGTATTTATTGTTTGTATATTTGTCGTCCAATATCGCGGGATAGAGCAGTAGGTAGCTCGTCGGGCTCATAACCCGAAGGTCACTGGTTCGAGTCCAGTTCCCGCTACTAAAACAATAAAACGGTTATACTTTTATAAAGTTTAGCCGTTTTTGTATTCGAATCATTCTTATTTACTTTAAAGGAATGAATTAATCTAAATATAGGGTTGAGATTTAAGGTTCGATATGTCAAGGGTTTTATCTTTACTGAACAGGTTAACTTCATAAAAAAAGTTCGTTTAATGCTAACGAACTTTTTTCTTTATTTAAGAGGCAATAAATCAATACTTTATTTCGATTAATATTTAATTTAGATTAATGTTTAGTAATATTTTTTATGATTGAATTATCTACAATAATTGACCTTGTAACTTTTGGATCTTCCATTATGTTTGGAATCCTATTTTTTTCTTCAAAGATTAAAAATAACAGCGGAAATTTTTACTTGAGTTTATTTCTTTTTTGCATAGGTTATATAACCTTTAAAGGAATTGTATATGATATATATGAGCGAGAAATATTTCAATTCGATGTGTCATTATTCTTTCTTGTTTTTCTATTTTTTTATTTAAATAAAACAATAGGAAGAATCTTAAATTATTGGTGGTACTTGTTATTCGTTCCTGGAGTTTTAATAAATTTAACAATTTATTTTAAAAATCTAAATCAAATATTGATCCTTATTCATTTTCATGAAATTTTCTATCTATTTAATCTGTTTCTATTAGTATATTTTTTTAAAATTTTACATGTACATAATAGCCATGTTAAAGAGTTTTATTCTAATATTGAATCTAAAACGCTGTCATGGCTAAAATTAATTTTATTAATCGTTTTCTTTTTTCATTTTTTTGAGTTCATCGAAGCCCTTATCCCTATCAAAAGAGCTGATGATTTGGAAATACTGTTTTCTATTATTTATTCACTTATACCTTTTTCACTAGTTTATCTTATAGGTTTAAATGGGTTTTATCAATTCGAAATTTTTAGTGGTATTAGTTCAAATTATTTTATAGATAATTTTAATAAGAATATGTTTGTTCAATCAAAAAAACAATCAAAGAATGATTTTGAACAATTCAAACAAACAATCATAATAGAAAGATTATACGCTAAAAAAAACCTCACACTTTATGATTTATCGATTGCATTGAAAATGAAAAAACGGGTTATTTCTATTTTAATTAATGATAATACAGATACTACCTTTTATCATTTCATCAACCAATTGCGAATAAAGGAATTTAAAAAACATTTAATAGAAGATGAGCATCAAAAATTCACTTTATTTGGTCTAGCTCAAGAAGTTGGTTTTTCGTCTAAATCTACATTTTATACTTCCTTCAAATCTATTGAGGGAATGACTCCAAAACAATACCAATCAAAGTTAAAAAAGTCTGTTTCAAACTAAGCGTACTAGGTTTGTTTTTAAAATAATTAATTTGATTTTAGTTTTGCTCATTCATTTAATAACTTTATAAAATCATGAAAAAATTAGCATTTACTTTCGTATTACTTTTATCATTTGCATGTTCAAAAGATGATAATTCTACCCCTAATAATCTGGTTGACCCCATAATTGGTTCTTGGCAATCAAGTTTCGCACTAACAGATGAGAATGAGGCTGGACAAGTTGTTGATATCTCTGCCAATGGGATAATCATATTTAATGCAGATGGTACTGGTTCTAGAAATCTATTAGTTACAAATGACGGAGGTGAGCCTCAAGAATCAAATGAAACCTTTGAATGGGAAAATCTATCTTCAGCACTTAATTCTTCCGAAACAACACAAAATTATGCTATTAATGGTGAGGCTTTTACAGCGGTATTCACATCCAATTTTAGCAGTCTTGTTTTATCTGAGGACGGTGGAGATCTTCAAATTTCAATGACAAGAAATTAAAACATCTTAAGGATAAATTATAAATAATTAAAAAGATGAAAAGGAATTCTATTTTTATATTTTCATTAGTACTAACTATTATTAGTTGCACCCCGCATGATATTACATCAAGTTATGTACCTGTTACCAATCGTACTGCTGAGGTTCATGCCTATGAATGTGAAGATGCTTTAGGACCACTGCCCAGATTTAGTTGTGCTGATGCAGTTGAAGTGCCAACTACTAAAGATGGTGTTCCTTTAACATTTCCTGGTGGAGAAGAAGGTAGTGGAAGTACAGACCCTAGCGATTGTGACCATCCTTGGGCTTTTGGTATGGCATGCCAAACAGGAAACAGAGTAGGCCGATATCAAGGGTTGAATATTGATGGAAGCGAAAATACGGATGTGGTTTTCATAACTTTTTGCAGAGATGGAGGTCTCGGAGTTATAGGGTATAAGTTTTCTACTGGAGAAACTTGTTTCTTTTCTATTATTGATGGTGCCGATTCAAATAATACCCCCCTTCCTGGAGAAACAGGATATAATGATTCTTGGATGAGTCCTCAAGTAGTTGCGGATGATAGATGTATGAATTGTCACATGGCAGACCCTTTTCTACATACTCCTGCAATAGACCAGTTAAAAATTCCTAATACAGATGAATTATTAGTTCCAATAACAGCGAATGGCCCATATACGATTATTGGAGCAGAATTTCAACAACCAATAACTGCGAATTTTGATAATAATCAATGTGTAGCCTGCCACCGTCCTCAGTGTACCACACATTTTCAAAATTATCCGTTAGATGAGTTAGTTATGCCCGCCCCGTTTCAGGACGCGACCAATTTTGACCATAGTAATATTGCCAATGCCGATAGACAAGCCATCAGAGATTGGTGTGCAACTCTTGGGTTATGAAGTATTGGTGTTTAAATAATGATATTAAGATGAAAAAAATAATACGTACTAGTATTTTAATGATATTGATTTCAAGTTGTTCTGAGGGTTATATCCCCATTGAAGAAACGATACAAATTCCACCAGGTCCCGTTACTTACGAAACACATATTAGTCCAATTATTTCTTCAAGATGTATTAGTTGTCATAGCGGCAATAATCCTCAAGCGGGGCTTTTATTGGAAAACTATAATCAAGTTCGTAATTCTTCAGAAAATGGATTACTTATTCAACGCATAAACGACCCTGCAGATCCTATGCCTGCCACAGGATTAATGCCACTTTCGACTAGAGTACTTTTTGATGAATGGAGCAATAATGGATATTTAGAAAACTAGTGATGAAAACAACTAAGATCTTAATTATTTTTTGTGTTTTATTATCACTGCAACTTCACGCACAAAAATATTTTACCCGTTCAGGGATTACTCAATTTGAAGCCTCAGAAAAAGCCTTTGAGCCTATAGAAGCGATAAATACAAGCACTACAGTAATATTAGACGCTAACAATGGCAATATCGTCTCACAGGTGTTTATGGCAGGTTTTCAATTTAATAATGCTTTAATGCAAGAGCACTTTAATGAGAATTACATGGATAGTTATCAATACCCTAAAGCTACCTTTAAAGGCAATCTAGATAATTTTTCTCTTATCAGTTTCAATGCTAACAACAGTTATGATTTAAATGGTCTACTTACTATAAAGGGTCTCGAAAAAAACATTCAAACAACTGTTGATGTAAAAGTTGAAAACGATCAAATATTTATTTCAGGGAGTTTTTTTGTAAGTGCTAAGGATTTCAATATTAAAATACCATCAATTGTTCGAGATAAAATTGCGAATCAAATACAAATCAATATTGATTATGAACTTATTGAAAAAAAATAAATTTTTCTTTATCATTTTTTCAATAATGATAATTAGTATTAGCATAATCTCTATTTATCAATATATTTCTCTTGCCCCAAAAAAAGTTGTTGCAATAATACCTGAATATTCAGGAAATGCAAATGAATTCAACTATTTAGTAACTGATAATCTTTCCTATTGGATAAGTAAAGTTGTTCAAATAACTGGAAAAGCCACACAGGTTAATGAGGATGGTATTTTAATTAATGGCACCATATATTGTCAATTTGAAAACAAAAAGGATATCCAATCAATTATAGAAAATCAGAATATTGTGGTCAAAGGAAAATTGGTTGGGTTTGATGAATTATTAATGGAAATAAAATTAAATCAATGTATTATTATTCAATAAAAAAATCGTTTTTAATATCAATATTATCAGTAATTTCTTTTTTGGGTCAAGCTCAGGAAGATGATTTACTAAAAGAGTTGGACAATTTAAATCAAAATGAAACCAGATTTGAATTACCTGCTTTTAAAGCCCTTCAAATTGGAAATCTACAATCAACAAAAGTGGTTGATAAAGGGGATTTGTACATGGTAGTCGCACACCGTTTTGGAACTATAAAGAATGGAATAGATGACTTTTTTGGGTTAGACCAAGCCAATACTAAAATTCAATTACTTTATGGCTTATTGCCAAATTTACAAGTGGGAATTAGCAGAGATAGTTATGAAAAAACTTACTCTGGAACTGCCAAATACAAGTTATTCAAACAATCCGATAGAGTTCCTGTTAATGTTTCACTTTATGTAAGTGCAGATGTGAATTCACAGTTCAAAAAAAGTGTTTACCCTGGGTTAAAAACATCTGATCGATTTTCATATACTGCACAAATTTTATCATCAAGAAGTTTTTCAGAAAAACTTTCTTTAGAAGTAGCGCCAATTTTTGTGCGTCATAATTTACAAGATTTGAATTTTACTAAAACTCTGACTCATAATCAACTACTTTTTGGGATGGGAGGTCGCTATAAACTTTCTAAAAGATTGAGTTTGAATATGGACTATGCCTATAATTTTAGTAAAAACAAGAATTCATTATATAAAAACCCTTTAACAATAGGGGTTGATATTGAAACAGGCGGTCATGTTTTTCAATTATTATTTACCAACTCCAGAGCGAGTAATGATAGTAGTTTTTTAACAGAAACCACTGGAGATTGGTCCAAGGGTGAAATTTCATTTGGCTTCAACATTGTACGTGTATTTTAAGTTAATTTTTACTAGTAGTTCAATTATACACTCAAATTAATATTCTTCTAAATATGTTTGAAAGGTTAAAAGCTAAATGGAATATTCATTCCAACGTTCAATTGATCATAATTTTTATTGTGTTTGCAATAACAGGAAGTTTAAGTTTAAAAATCACGAAACCTATTTTAATTTACATTGGGGTAGATTCAGGATATTTTAAGACCTTTTTTTTAGGGTATTTTTTATATGTTCTTATTAGAATTTTAATACTATTTCCCGTATATCAAATATTACTTGTAGCCATAGGAACTTTATTCGGTCAATTTGATTTTTTTTGGAATTTCACAAAGAATACATTAAGAAATACCTTTCTTAAACTTATTAATAAAATTTTCTTTAAATGAAAGATTTTAAAATACTTTGTTTTTCATGAATCAACATCCCTTGATGTTGTTTACTTGTTTTTTGAAAGGGGTTGTTAATTCAACCCCTTTTATTTCATATAGTTTGCTTTAATAAGTTTACTGAAGTGTAAAGTTGTGATGCAGGGTTATTCGTTCATGATAAGGGTCATTATATAGTGTAACCGTTTTTTTATTTATGCACAATAATAAAAAAAAGTCGTCGTTATAAAAAAAACAGAACCTGATGAAAAAATCAATTTTACTATTTACTTTCTTACTAACGATTCTAAGTAGTTGTAAAAAAGATGATAATAAAAATCTAGAGGAATGTTACTCAAATAATAATGCACGGTCCATAGTTCACGATGGTATCAATAGAGAATATGTTTTATATATACCTAATTCATATGATGGAACATCTTCTGTTCCACTAATGCTTAATTTTCATGGGTTTGGTGGTAGTGCAAGTGATTATATGCAAGAAGCAGATATGCGCTCATTGGCAGAAGCTGACACTTTTATTTTAATCTATCCTCAAGGTATTTGTTTAGACGGTTTATCCCATTGGAACGCTTGTCCATTAGGAGGAGACAATAAAAGTGATGCTGATGATTTTGGTTTTGTTGAATCCATTATAACTGAGATCTTATCTCAGTATAATGTAGATATGGAGAGAATTTATGCTGCAGGATACTCAAACGGTGGCATGATGTCATATGGGCTCGCAAATTATAAAAGCGACTTAATTGCTGCGGTAGCATCTGTTTCCGGAGTAATGTTAGATTGTACGGGACCTACAAATCATCCTATGCCGGTAGTACATCTTCACGGAACATCTGATGGAGTACTACCATATAATGGGAACAATGACTGGAACTCTGCTCAAAGTACATTAGACCACTGGATTAATTTCAACAATACAGTTTTAACCCCTTCAATTGCAAGTGACAACAATATTGAACATTATGTTTATGACCAAGGAGATAGCTCAGTTTCTGTTGAGCATTATAAATTCATAGGAGGAGATCATGTTTGGTTTAGCGCCACTTACCAAGGTCAGAGCACATCTGAATTGGTTTGGAATTTTGTATCGAGATATGATATTAATGGATTGAGATAAAGAATAAAGGTCACACTAATGGATGTAAATTCTTGTCTTTTGATATGGTCCTTGTTATTAAAATTGTTTCTAAAA
>ERZ651770.1050-NODE-1050-length-11748-cov-3.105561_pt1 | contig 11748 bp, 10 predicted proteins | sample MGYA00514756_ERZ651770 | MGnify/ENA metagenome assembly ERZ651770
AAGAAAGTCAGAAAAATTGAAATAAAAACTAGACGGTTGTCTGACCACATTTTTGGAGGTGAGTACCATTCTACTTTTAAGGGTAAGGGAATGACTTTTAGTGAAGTGCGCCAATACCAGTATGGTGATGATGTGCGAAGCATAGACTGGAATGTAACGGCACGATACAATGAGCCGCATATCAAAGTCTTTGAAGAAGAGCGGGAACTTACCCTTATGCTTATGGCAGATATTAGCGGGTCTGAGTTTTTTGGGACAGATGCCCAGTTTAAAAACGAAATCATTACAGAGATTGTTGCGACCCTTGCTTTTTCTGCAATGCAGAACAATGACAAGGTAGGAATTATATTATTTACAGACCAAATAGAGTTGTTTGTGCCTCCAAAAAAAGGGAAATCACACATTTTAAGAATCATTAGAGAATTACTTGAGTTTAAACCAAGCAGTAAAAAGACAGACCTCAGCCAAGCACTTAAATATCTAAGTAATGTAATGAAGAAAAAGGCCATTGTTTTTGTGCTTTCAGATTTTATGACACAAGGATATAAAGACACCCTTAAAATTGTTGCCCGCAAGCATGATGTAACTGGTATACGGGTATTTGACCGTAGAGAACAAACTCTGCCTAACCTAGGAATGGTACAAATGCTTGACCAAGAAACTGGAGAGGCGATGTTGGTTCATACCGGCTCTAAAGGGGTGCGTGAGCAGTATGCAGTCCACCATAAACAAGGAGTTGCCTACTATGAAGATGCGTTTGCTAAAAGTGGCGCAGGTGCAATAGCTTGCAGAGTGGATGAAAGTTACGTGAAAAAATTATTAGGGTATTTCAAAAGAAGATAACACCATTGAAAAAAGCAACTAACATATCAATTTTTAAAAATAAATGCGCTAGAATACTTGCCGGGCTCTTGTTTTTTCTTGTTTTTTCTGCAACAGCACAAGTAATTACAAAGGCAGACACCACTGCCATTAAAATAGGAGAAGAGTTGCGCATATCTTTCGAGATTCAAGCAGATTCCACAGATTTGGTTGTATTTCCAGATCAACAAAGTTTTTTGCCCCTAGAAGTCATAGAAAGCTACGCGACAGATACCACCTACAGTAATTCAAAAATCAACTACAGAAAACAATACGGCCTCACCCAGTTTGATTCTGGCAGCTATACCATACCTAGGCAAAAAATAATATTTAACAATAAGTTTTTTCTTTCAGACACTATCAATGTTGAGGTGCGTGATGTAGCCATAGACACCACAAAACAAAAAATGTTTGATATAAAGCCAGCAATGGAAGTAGATAAAGCTCCATTTCAAGTTCCTAACGGTATCTATTGGATTGTTATATTGGTAGGGGTAGTTTTAGCTATTTGGTATTTTTTAAAGCGCAAAAAACAAAAAGCCGAAGCCAAAAAACAACTGCCTCCATATCAAGAGGCTTTGGTGGCCCTAGAGGAGTTGGACAGCTCGCAGTATTTACTGCAAAACAATGCCAAAGAGTACTATAGTTTATTGACAGAAATTGTAAAAAGATATCTAGATAGAGAGGTAGATGATGCAGCACTAGAGAGTACAACACAGGAGCTTATAGGGAGATTAAACTTATTAAAAAAATCAGGAAATTTTGATTTTCAATCACAAGACATAAAACACCTTGAGACCATCTTAAAAAGAGCAGATTTAGTGAAGTTTGCAAAAATGCAACAAGGCTCTGGGCAAGCTCAGGCAGATAGATCTAGGGTTGAAGAAATTATAAGCAATACCCACAAGGCCCTTCCAGAGCCAACTCAAGAAGAATTAATGCAAGACACCTTGTATCAAAAAGCATTGCAAAAAAAGAAATTACGCAAAAAAATAATACTTGCTGGATCAAGCCTTGTACTTGTTTTAATGATTAGCGCTGCTGTTTTTTCTAGCCTCTATGGGTTTGCCGCGTTAAAAGAAACGGTTTTTGGCAATTCATTAAAAGATACATTAGATGGGCGTTGGTATAAAAGCCAGTACGGCGCTCCGGGGCTTATTGTTAACACCCCAGAGATATTAGTAAGGCAAACACCAAAAAACGCCAAAGACAGTATTCCATCATCTAGAAGCGGGAGTTGGTTTGCCTATGGCGCCATAGGAGAGGACCTTTATATTTCGCTCTCCATTACAAAAGCAGCTCAGCAAGCTTCTCAAGAGAATCAAGGGGTAGCGATTGATGCTGAAATAGAACAGGCTCTTGAAACTTTAGAAAATGCTGGAGCATTAAATGTAGTGGTAAAGCAAGAGGCCTTTTCTTCAGATGAAGGATTAAAAGGAGTAAAGGCGTATGGAGATTTTAACTTGAAATTACCAAACGGAGACATTTCCAAAGAGAAAATGAGTTATGAAATGCTGCTTTTTGATCAGCAAAACACCATACAGATGGTTACCGTTGTTTTTGAGAGAGACCTTGAGTATGCCAACCAAATAAAAGAAAGAATCATAAGCTCCATAGAGGTGCCGGTTTCAGCAGAGGCCCAGAACAAAAAACAACCACAAGATGCTCAATAAATTTGAATTTGTTAATCCGGAGTTGTTCTGGTTGCTATTGCTACTTCCAGTGGTTGGACTTTGGTATTTTTTAAAACGAAACAAACAAACCCCAAGTCTTAGAATATCTAGTATTCAAGGGTTTAAAACTTCAAAGAATTGGCTTGCCAAGCTAAGACCTTTGCTTTTTTTACTTCGGTTGTTAACCCTAGCCGCTATTATTATAGCTATGGCAAGACCAAGAACCGTTAGCCAAACAACAAGAACAGTTAGCAACAAAGGGATAGACATTGTAATGGCCATTGACGTCTCGGCAAGTATGCTTGCCAGAGATTTAAAACCCAATAGACTAGAGGCTCTAAAAAATGTGGCTTCGGGTTTTATTAAAGACCGTGTTACAGACCGTATAGGCCTTGTAGAATATGCAGGAGAGAGTTACACAAAAACGCCACTAACCAGCGATAAAAACATTGTGTTAACCTCTTTGAAAAGTATTGAGTATAACACAATAATAGAAGGCGGAACAGCAATTGGTTCTGGTCTTGCAACTGCCGTAAACAGATTAAAAGAGAGTCGTGCAAAAAGTAAGGTGATCATACTCTTGACAGATGGTGTTAACAATACAGGGTTTATAGATCCTAAAATTGCCAGTGAGCTCGCCAAAGAATTTGAAATTAAAGTGTATACCATTGGTTTGGGAACAAACGGGATGGCACAAAGCCCAATTGGTATTAGGGCCGATGGGAGTTTCCAATACGGCATGCAACAAGTAGAGATTGACGAAACACTGTTAAAAGAAATTGCAAAGACAACTGGAGGCAGGTATTTTCGAGCCACTAGTAATACAAAACTAGCAGAAATTTACACGGAAATTAATGCCCTAGAAAAAACAGATATAGAGGAGTTTAAATACACAAATTACACAGAACTTTATAGACCTTGGGCGCTTTGGGCTTTGGCTTTGTTTTTGTTTGAACTCTTTTTACGTTACACCCTTTTTAGAAGTTTTATATAAATTATGTACCAACTAGAACAACCCATTTATTTTTATGTGCTATTTGCCTTACCGGCAATAATAGCGGTTTACTTGTTGGTGGTACTTTGGAAAAAAAGAGCGCAGCGTAGTTTTGCAAACAACACCTTGCTAGATGTGTTAAGCCCAAGTAGGTCCATCTTTAAAGGAAGTTTAAAACTTGTGCTTGCATTACTGGTTTTGGCATGTATGAGCTTTGCTTTAGTGAATCCAAAAATTGGAACGAAACTCGAGACGGTAAAAAGAGAAGGTGTTGATGTTGTATTTGCCCTGGATGTATCAACAAGTATGCTAGCGGAAGATATAGCTCCCAACCGTTTAGAAAAATCAAAACAATTAGTACGCCAGATAATTAACACTCTTGCCGGAGATAGAATTGGAATTATTGGCTACGCTGGTAGTGCATTTCCGCAGGTGCCAATAACCACAGATTTTTCATCTGCACGCCTTTTTTTGTCGGGAATGAACACCAATATGGTAAGCTCTCAGGGTACTGCCATGACCCAGGCCATAGAAATGGCAGAAACCTACTACAATGACATTGAACAAAAAAACAGGGTTTTATTTTTAATAAGCGATGGTGAAGATCATCAGGGAGACTATGCAAGTATTGCTGCTCAGGCTACTAAAAAAGGCATAAAAATTTATACTATTGGAGTAGGAACCACAGCGGGAGCTAGAATTCATTTAAAGCGCGCGGGTGTATTACAATCCTACAAGAGAGATCAAGACAACCAAGTGGTTATTACCAAACTCAATAAAGAGACCTTGCAAGAGATTGCGCAGGCTGCAAATGGCGAGTATCTGGACGGTAGCAACACAAAAGAGCTTGTAGAGAAAGTACAAAACATACTTGCGGGCATGGATAAAAAGGAGTTTGATGCAAAGCAATTTTCAGACTTTAAAGATCAGTTTCAATGGTTTTTGGCAGGCGCTTTATTATTTTTAGTACTTGATGTGTTACTTTTAGAGCGCAAAACAAAATGGATCAACAAACTCAATTTGTTTAATCAACAAAAAACAGATTCGTAATGTCTTATAGCTTAAAAAACACATACCACACATATATTGGCAACAGCCATCATAAAACATTTTTAAAACGAATTTGTTTGTATATGATTGTTGTATGTAGCGCTTTACAAATGAGATCACAGACCAAGGTTTCTAAGGTCTTAGAACAAGATGCCGTCCAGGCAGCCCTGCATCTAAGCCAAGGCGCTCTTGCCATAGAAAACAATGAATTTATTACTGGCGAAGTTGCTTACGGGAAAGCCATCGCCATTGAGGAGAATAAGGCAACAGGAAGCTACAATTTAGGAAACGCATACTACAAAAACAGTAAAAACGAAGAGGCGCTTAGTAGGTTTGTAGATGCAGCAAAAGTTGCAACTACTAAACCACAAGCCCACCAAGCTTTCCATAACTTAGGAAATGCACTGATGAACCAAAAAGAATATTCTGGAGCAGTTGAGGCTTATAAAAATGCCCTTAGAAATAACCCCTCTGATGATCAAAGCCGCTACAACTTAGCCCTAGCTAAAGATCTGTTAGAGAAAAACCCACCACAAGAAGGGGAGGATGATCAAGACAAAGATCAAGACAACCAAGACAAAAAAGACCAGCAAGATAAAAAGGACGACCAAGATAAAAACCAAGACCAGGAAAAAGACCCTAAGGACAACCAAAATCCAGAAGACAAAAAAGGGGATGAGCAAGAAGACAAAAAAGAGCCGCAAGAACCTAAAGACCCTAAAGACGAGCAGGCAAAACAACAGCAACAGCAGCCTGCTGATGGGCAGTTGTCCCCTCAACAGGTGAAAAACCTGCTTGAGTCTATGAACAATCAAGAAAAGAAAGTTCAAGACAAAATCAATGCAAAAAAACAAAAGGGCGTAAAAATAAAGTCTGAAAAAGATTGGTAACATGAACAGACAAAAACACATATGGCTTGTTCTTTTTGTTGTGTTATTTGCCTTCACATCACAAGCACAGGTCACCTTTGAAACAAAAGTGAGTCGCAAAAAATTGGGCCTCAATGAGCGAGTTCGGGTAGATTTTGTAATGAATGCAGATGGAGATGATTTTAATCCGCCAAGTTTTGAGGGATTTAGGGTTGTAGGAGGTCCAAACCAATCTATTAGCAATTCTTATATCAATAGAAAGCGCACTTATTCTAAAACCTACTCTTATTTTTTATCACCCCTCAAACAGGGTAATTTGCGAATAGGCAAAGCTTCTATTTATGTTTCTGGAGAAACCTACACCACGTCCTCTATAACTCTTGAGATTACTCCAGCGGTAAAAACACCCTCAGATGGCTTGGGTAATAATCCAGAAGTCATAGCAGAGCAAAACGTGCATCTAGTGGCCGAAATCTCAAATCCTACCCCTTATCTTAACCAACGCCTCACCATTACCTACAAGCTATATGTTTCCAATAATGTAAGCATTACCAGTCAATGGCGAGAAATAAATTCTCCTAGATATGCTGATTTTTGGAGTAAAAATATTGACAGTCAAAAACTGAATTTATTTGAAGGAAAATACCAAGGGGAGGACTACAGGTATGTTGTTTTGAAAACCACTGTGTTGTATCCTCAAAAAACCGGACCACTAGAAATTGAACCTTTAACGTTGGATGTACCTATTGACGTGCCTGGAAAAAGACGTAATATCTTTGGAAGAAGTCTTACAACAAGAGTTAATAAAACCATCTCTGCAGGAAAAAGAACCATTACTGTAAAACCTCTACCAACAAAAGATCGCCCAGATAATTTTACTGGAGCTGTGGGAGATTTTACTTTCAGTGTAACACCAAACAAAAAGGTCTTAGAGGTAGATCAGGCTCTTGAATTATCTCTTACCGTTTCTGGTAAAGGAAATCTAAACACCCTCTCTCTACCGAGCCTAAAAGTGCCAAGTACCTTGGAGGTGTATGAGCCGCAGCGTAAAGAAAATATCCGCACAAGAGCCTCAGGGATAAGCGGGTCCATTTCTCAAACCTATACGTTGGTGCCTCAAAATAAAGGTACCTATCCCATCAGCCCCATTTCTTTTTCTTTTTTCAATCCAGATACTCAAACCTACCAGAGTGTTTCCTCTGAGCAGATTGTTATAAGGGTAACAGCAGGATCTGCGACAAAACAAGACCCAACCATAGCACAAACGCAAACCAAGAAACCCCAACCTCTTATTATCGAGGAGCGCTTTAGATATATAAAATTGAATGCAGATTTAAGCCCTATTGCTTCGTCCCACTTTTTTAAATCTAAACTGTTTTGGGGACTACTCTTTGGCCCCTTGGGGCTTATCCCACTGTTTGTTTTACTTGGTAAAAAGTACAGGTCTATGCGTGCAGATGTTCAGGGACTTAAATTGCGAAAGGCCAATAGAATGGCTCGTAAATATTTGGTAGAAGCAAGGAAAAACAAACACAATAAAGCAATTTTTTATGAGGCTCTGGAGCGTTCTCTGCACAACTATTTAAAAGCCAGATTAGATATACAAACAACACAGATAAGTAAAGAGCGAATAGCAAAGCTGCTTCTAGAGAGAAAAGTAGCAGCCATGGCAGTTTTGGATTTTGAAAAATTATTAAAAAGCTGCGAACTTGCAAGATACACTCCCACAAGTGATGTGGCTATAAAGCAAGATTATAAAAAAGCTATTGATACTATTTCACTAATTGATAAACAAATACAATAAGATAAGAAGATGAAATGTCTAGTAAAGTTTTGTGTGTTTTTCATCCTATTTAGTATCCAGGGTCAAGCTCAGGGGCTTTTTAATGAGGCCGCTCAAAACTATAAAAACGAAGCCTACAAAAAGGCTATTGAACAATGGAATTCTATTTTAGACAACGGTCAACACAGCGCCGCCTTGTATTATAACATTGCCAATGCACATTACAAGCTAAACCAAGTGGGCCCAAGTATATATTACTATGAAAAAGCTCTCGCTCTAGCGCCTAATGACGCCCAGATTAAAACAAATCTCACCTTTGCCCAAAACGCTAAAGTTGATGCTATAACCCCGTTACCAAAAACAATTTTTTCTAAATGGTATACTACAATAGCAAGCCAATTTACTTTTGATGGATGGGCGTTATTGGCCGTGTTATTTAGTGGCCTATTCTCGATACTATTTTTAGGATATTATTTTGCAGGTGCAGAACAAAAAAAGAGACTGTTTTTCACAACAGCAATAATTTGTGGCTGTTTATTTGTGCTTGTATTTACCATGGCCTCTGTTAGCTATAAAGACCTGCAAAAAAATGTGTTTGCTATTGTTTTCTCAGAAGCTACAGATGTTAAATCTGAACCTAAAACTAACAGCGATACCATCTTTGTAATTCACGAGGGAACAAAAGTACAACTCCTAGAAACAGATGGTTTATGGACTCACGTAGCAATTGTAAATGGTGTAGAAGGATGGATGCCAAGCGCAGAGCTAAAGAAGTTGTAGCTTTTATGCTTTTTTAACAAAAACATTTATCTTATATTGAGGTACAACAATTTAGCCTCAAGCGTGCAATCAAAAAGTTTTCTATTTCTGCTTCTTTTTACCTTCTGCTTGGCGGCGCCCATTGCAATGCAATGTTGTTTTCACAGCTCAGATATTACGTCTTTTTTAGCACAAGAAGAAGAATCTAAAACAGATACCTTTGAGTTAGAAACAGAAAAAATAGCAGAAAAAGTGTTAGTTTCTATAAAACCACTTAAGGGTCAAGGGTTATTGAAAAAACCCTTTGAGACAGGATCTATCTACTGGAATACCATATATACAGAGCCAACCGCTCCTCCTCCTAAAAAGCTATAATCCTCAGGGCATAGTATTCTCCATTACAAATTAAAAAAAAGATTGCTTTTAATTAAAAGGCAGTTTACTGTATTTCAAAAACTAAAAACAAATTATATGTTTAAAAATATATTTAAAAATTTTCAGGGTAATTTATTTGGAGGTATTACTGCAGGTATTGTTGCCTTACCATTGGCACTGGCCTTTGGGGTACAATCTGGTCTTGGGCCAAGTGCAGGACTATATGGTGCAATTATGATTGGGTTTTTTGCATCTCTTTTTGGCGGAACAAATACACAGATATCTGGCCCAACGGCACCAATGACAGCTGTATCTATGGTGATTATAGCCGGTATTGTTGCTACCAATAATGGAGACTTAGACCTGGCCTTGCCTTTTATTTTGTTGGTGTTTTTATTGGCAGGCTTGTTTCAGATTATATTAGGGGTTTTAGGTTTTGGAAAATATATAAAATACATACCATATCCCGTAGTTTCTGGTTTTATGACCGCCATAGGAGTTATTATTTTGGTCACACAATTACTGCCAATGGTAGGTTATTATACTACAGATGACACCCAATTTATTGATTCTTTTAAACCCCAAGCGCAAGAAGTGCTGCTTGATAAAATTTTAAAAGACGAGGCTGGAGAAGGTATCCTAGTACTTGAAAATTTTAAAGAAACAGTTGTAAGGGCAGAGAAAATTACTCCAAATGAAATAACTGCAGAAGCTACTATTCTTGCCAAAACAGCAGGGTCTGGAGTATTAGGCGCTTTAAAAAGATTTCCAAGTGCTTTGGGGCAAATACAGTGGTTAGAATTTATGTTAGCTCTAGCTACTATCTTTATTATTTTTGGCTTTAAAAAAATAACCACCAAAGTACCTAGTACATTGGTTGCGCTATTGGTGGTTAGTTTGACGGCCTACTTTTTAAAATTAGACTATCGGCCTATTCAAGAAATTCCTTCTGGATTTCCAATACCACATTTTGAAATGTTCACTAATTTTAGTTTTGGACAAATATCACCTTATATATTTACCGCCCTTACATTAGCATTTCTTGGGGCTATTGATTCCTTGCTGACCTCTGTGGTGGCAGACAACATGACAAAAACAAAACACAATCCTAACCAAGAATTAATTGGGCAAGGAATTGGTAATAGTGTTGCTTCTATATTTGGAGGAATACCCGGAGCGGGAGCAACCATAAGAACCGTTGTTAACATAAATAGTGGTGGTACCACCAAACTATCAGGTATGGTGGCAGCCATTGTTTTACTAGTTGTATTACTGGCATTAGGTCCTATTGCCTCTCAGATTCCTGCTGCTGTTTTGGCTGGAATTTTAGTAACTGTAGGTATTGGCGTTATGGATTATAAAGGCTTGAAAGCAATTCCTAAAATGCCACAAAGTGAAGTAATTATTATGCTTGTGGTTTTATTGTTATCTGTTTTCTGGAACTTGGTCTTTGCCGTTGGTATTGGTCTTGTGCTTGCAGCATTAATTTTCATGAAAAAAATAGGCGATTCTGCAGCGAGCCGCTCTAAGGTTGTGTCTTTACAAAAAGCAGACGAGCTGCATCTCCCATGGGCAGATGAAATTATATTTCCGGATAATTTAAAACAACAAGTGTTTATAAAACGCATGGCTGGGCCACTATTTTTTGCCAACACAAGCGATTTTCAGGAACTTGCAAAACAAGTGCCAGATAGTGCAACTCACCTTATTATACGTATGGAGCGAGTACCGTACATAGATCAATCTGGACTCTATGCTATGGAAGATCTTGTTTTGAGATTAAAACAAGCCGATGTAAAAGTATTGCTTGTGAACCTAACTCAGCAACCAAGAATGATGATGGAGAACATAGATATTATCCCTGATTTAATTTCAGATCTAGAAATATTTAAAGATTTTAAAGAGGCAATGGTGTACATTCAGGCCAATAAAAATAGCCCTATGTAATTATTCTGAGCTAGTTTCTTCCTCAGAAGGCTCACTTTTTTGAGTGTTTTTTTGAAGCTTGTCTACCTCCTCTATAATGTTTGGCAATAACAAGGGGCCAATTGCGGCAACGGGCTGGTAAAGTAGAGATGATTCTTTCTTTTGAGAGGGTATAAGTAGCCCGCTGATGTTGGTAGATGCGTTTAAAAACATAAAAATAACACTACAAATAAAAGCTATTTTTAGGGTGTTAAATAATCCCCCAAGTAGTTTGTTAACGAGTCCTAAGGCTGCAAAATCTGCAATTTTTGTAAGAATTTTTCCTGCAAGATTCACCACAATCAATATAATTAAAAAGGTAACTCCAAAGGCGGTTAGGTTGATTATCTCGGGACTCCACTGTAGGGTTTTAGATAATAGATTTGCTGCAAAATAAGAAAAATGAATAGCTCCATACACACCTACAATTAATCCAATTAAGGAGGCAAGAGTAGCAAAAAGCCCTTTTCTTATTCCTCGGTAAAAAGCATAAATGAGTATAATGCCTAGAATGATGTCAATACTATTCATGAAGGTTTGTTTTGGTTTAAAGATATAAAAACACAGAGTATGAACCAATGGTTAGTTTTTAAAGCTTTTTAAAACAAAGAAGTTACCTTTACAAAAAAGTATATACCAGGTGCAGATTTGCTTTTAAAACCTTTTATAAAGACAAAATATGGCAAGAGACGAACAATTAAAACAACGATGGGAGGCGGTAGTAACCTTTCTTAGTAATCGCTTTGCAGATGGAGATTCCCTGGATTTAGACGCTATTATTTATTTAGTAGGAGTGCAGGAGCTAGGACAACTTCATAAAAAATTTAAAAAAGACGAAAAAGTAAACCTAATGCATATTGCCATTTGTCGTTTGCTCGAGCCCTTTGGATATTATGAGTTTGAGTATTTTGACGCTGCAGGGTGGCCTCATTATAAAATACTTGAACAATTACCCCCTTTAAAGGCGGGAGAACAAACTGTATTAATGAAAGATGCGATTGTTCAATATTTCTTAGAAAAAGAAGTCATACAATAATCAAAACCACTGCAACTATTACCACAAATTTGCAATCGTATGTGAAGTACTTTCTGTAGTTTTGTGGTCTTGAATGTTATATTATGATAGATAAGATTAAAGAACATATTACACAAGTAGAAGCTTTTTCAGCTACCACACTTACCCAGGTAGAAGATTTTAGAATTAAATACTTGGGTAGTAAGGGACTATTAAAAGAATTTTTTGCGGCATTTAAGGACGTTAGTAATGACCAAAAAAAAGAATTTGGTCAAGCTATTAATACCTTAAAAAATGCAGCACAAGAAAAAGTAAACAGCCTTAAGGTTGCTATTGATATGACTCAAGAAACTTCTGGGGTCTATGGTGATTTGTCACGTCCAGGAGCCCCTATTACACTGGGT
>ERZ651770.1052-NODE-1052-length-11738-cov-3.337450_pt1 | contig 11738 bp, 9 predicted proteins | sample MGYA00514756_ERZ651770 | MGnify/ENA metagenome assembly ERZ651770
AATCAAAGTGAACGCCTTCAATAAGCATATCTGTACTTACAACCGTTTCTCCCTCGTGTTTGATAACCGCTGCATCATCACCTATGCCATGTAAGGTTGATGGCAGTGCTGCTGTAGCTGATTTGGTAAGATGTTCAATTAAGGCAAACTCTCCGAGGTCTTCAAGAGCAGTTTTAGCGGGTTTTTTTTCTTCAAGCATGGCGCAAAATTAGGTTATTTTGGGTTGATAAATGAGCCAGATATCGAAAAGTGAAATAACGCGATATACAAACCTGATGGCTTAGGTACTACATCAATCCAAAATGTGGTATATTTGTGGTTTGGAATTAATCCAAATTAAGCTATGATTAAAGTTTCGTCACAAGCAAAAGAAAAAGTAGTGCAGGGAACTGCAGATTTCGATTGGGAAGCTCTGGCAATGGATGGTTATTCCAAAGCACAGCGTTCCGAATTATCAGACAAGTATGAGCAAACATTAACATCGATCAATGAGAAAGAGGTGATCGAAGGTATTGTTGTTGCCATTACTAAAAAAGAAGTGATCATCAACATCGGTTACAAGTCCGAAGGAGTTGTAGCTGCTTCAGAATTCCGTTACAATGCGGACCTGAAAGCTGGTGATACAGTTGATGTATATGTTGAATGTCAGGAAGACAAGTCAGGACAGCTGATTGTTTCTCACAGAACAGCACGTATGCACAAAGCATGGATCCGCGTAAATGATGTTTTACGTACAGGTGAAGTGATCACAGGATTCGTTAAGTGTCGTACGAAAGGTGGTTTGATCGTTGATGTATTCGGGATCGAAGCATTCCTTCCAGGATCTCAGATTGACGTTAAGCCAATCCGTGATTATGACATTTATGTTGGTAAGAACATGGAATTCAAAGTTGTCAAAATTAATCATGAATTTAAAAATGTTGTTGTATCTCATAAAGCACTAATTGAAGCGGATATAGAGCTTCAAAAGAAAGAAATTATTGGTCAATTAGAAAAAGGTCAAGTTCTTGAAGGTACAGTTAAAAATATAACTACATATGGTGTATTCATTGATTTAGGTGGAGTAGATGGTTTAATTCACATTACAGATTTATCATGGAATAGAATCAATCACCCTAGTGAAATATTAGAATTAGATCAAAAATTAAATGTCGTAATATTAGATTTTGATGATGATAAGTCAAGAATTCAATTAGGTGTTAAACAGTTAAGTGCTCATCCTTGGGAATCTCTCGATGCTGAACTAAAAGAAGGCGATAAAGTTAAAGGTAAAGTATCGGTTCTTGCTGATTACGGAGCTTTTGTTGAAGTTGTTGATGGAGTAGAGGGGTTAGTTCATGTCTCAGAAATGTCTTGGTCAACTCATTTACGTTCAGCACAGGATTTTGTAAAAGTTGGTGACGAAGTTGAGGCAATTGTTTTAACATTGGATAGAGAAGAAAGAAAAATGTCTCTAGGTATTAAACAATTAAGTTCAGATCCTTGGACAGATATTACCAAAAAATACCCTGTAGGTTCTAAGCATTCAGGAATAGTTAGAAATTTCACAAATTTTGGAATTTTTGTAGAGCTAGAAGAAGGAATAGATGGATTAGTATATATTTCAGATTTATCTTGGACAGTAAAAGTTAAACATCCATCTGAATTATTTGCAGCTGGTGATAAAATTGATGTTTTAGTTTTAGAGCTAGATTCTGAAGCAAGAAAATTAAGTTTAGGTCATAAACAAACTATGGATAACCCATGGGATGTATATGATAAAACTTTTGCTGAAGGGACTTCACACAATGCAACAATTTCAGATTCAAATGATAAAGGTGCTACAATTATTTTTAATGATGATATTACAGCTTTTGTTCCTAACAGACACCTAGTTAAAGAAGATGGAAATAAGTTAAAGAAGGGTGATACATCAGATTTTAAAGTAATTGAATATAATAAAGACTTTAAAAGAGTTGTAATGTCACATACTGTTTTATTTAATGATCAAGAAAAGAAAAATGTAAAAGAGTCATTGAAGAAAGTTAATGTTAAAGATTCAGATAAATCAACTCTTGGTGATTTAGATGTTTTAGCTGACTTGAAAAAGAAAATGGTTGACGGTGAAAAAAAGAAAAAATAATATTTCTTTTAATTATATATTAAAAAAAAGCATCTTATTAAGATGCTTTTTTTTATAGAATTTCTTTAACTAACCAATCTCCTATTTCACTTGTTTTATAAGATTTGTTACCGTTTGCTAAATCTTCGGAAATAATTGATTGTTTAAGTGATGAGTTTACTACGTTTCTAATTAAATCAGCTTCCTTTTTAAGATTAAAAGTATCTTCAAACATCATTGCAGCCGATAAAATTGTAGCTAAAGGATTAGCTATGTTTTTTCCGGCTGCTTGAGGATAAGATCCGTGAATTGGTTCGTAAAGCGATGTTTTAAGGCCAACAGATGCTGAAGGCATTAAACCCATAGATCCAGAAATTACAGATGCTTCATCAGTTAATATATCTCCGAATAAATTTTCAGTAATTAATACGTCATATGAATTAGGCCATTGAACAAGTCTCATAGCTACTGCGTCTACAAATTCATAACTTACCTCAACCGAGGGATAATCTTTTTCTAAAGATTGAACAGTTTCTCTCCAAAGTCTAGATGATTCAAGTACATTAGCCTTATCCACACAACATAATCTATTCGATCTCTTCATTGCTAGTTCAAATCCTTTTACAGCTAATCTTTTTATTTCTTCTCTAGTATAGGTACAAGTATCAAATGCTGTATTCCCATTATCAAGTCTCCCTCTTTTTCCAAAGTAAATACCGCCTGTTAACTCTCTTAAAAAAACTAAATTTGTTCCCTCAATTCGCTCTTTTTTTAATGGTGATTTATCAATTAAAGATGGAAATGTAAATGTTGGTCTAACATTAGCAAATAATCCTAAATCTTTTCTCATTTTTAAAAGCCCTTGCTCAGGTCTTACTTTAGCACTAGGGTCGTTGTCGAATCTAGGATGACCAATTGCTCCAAATAATATAGCATCTGCTTTTAAACAAATTTCATGTGTCTCTTTTGGATAAGGTTCACCAACAGCATCTATAGCTGCCGCTCCTGTAAGTGCGTGCATCCAATTAATGGTGTGATTAAATTTTTTTGCAATTGCATCTGAAACTTTAACTGCTTGTTCTATAACTTCAGGTCCTATGCCATCACCAGGTAATAGAGCTATATTTAATTTCATAATTTACTAATTTGATATAATATTTAACATTTTTTCTGTTGATTTGATAGCTGAAACAGTTTGATCTGAATCTAAACCTCTAGTAACAAATTCTTTATCATTATTTTTCCATGTAATAATTGTTTCACATAAAGCATCAGAATTACTTCCAGGCGGAATTGTTACTGAATAATCTATAAGTTCAGGAAGTATAAATTTATTATGAGAATATATTTTTTTTATAGCATTTATAAATGCATCAAATTGTCCATCACCTGATCCTTTTTCGAAAAACTTCTTACCATTAATTTTTAATTCAATTTCTGCGGAAGGTTTATGCCCTTTTTTATGATTTAATAAGTAAGATTCGATAATTACCTTATTTTTAAAATTTTCACTATTTATCACATCTGAAATTATATAAGGTAAATCTTCTGCGGTTACCTTTTCTTTTTTATCACCAAGTTCAATTATTCTATTGGTTACTTTTTTTATATTTTCATCATTTAATGTAAGCCCTAGTTCTTGTAAGTTTTTTTTAATATTAGCCTTTCCTGAAGTTTTTCCTAATGCATATTTCCTTTTTCTACCAAATCTTTCAGGAAGTAAATCATTGAAATACAGGTTTTTTTTACTGTCACCGTCGGCATGAATTCCAGCTGTTTGAGTAAATACATTATCTCCTACTATCGGTTTGTTTGCTGGTATTCTAAATCCGGTAAATGCTGACACTAATCGGCTAACTTTGAATAAAGACTTTTCTTTTAAATTAATTTTGATATCGGGTAAAAAATCTCTTATTACTGCAGCTACACTTGCCATTGGTGCGTTACCAGCTCTTTCTCCCATTCCATTCACAGTCAAATGTAGACCTTGGCATCCAGCTTTCAAACCCTCGAGTACATTAGAAACACTCAAATCATAGTCGTTATGAGCATGAAAATCAAAATGCATTTCAGGGTATCTTTTTACAATTATTGAAATATATTCAAAAGTCTCATCTGGGCTAAGTATTCCTAGAGTATCAGGAAGCAAAACTCTTTTGACAGGTAACTTATTGATAATATCTAAATACTCAAAAACAAAATCTTTGGAGTTTCTCATTCCATTACTCCAATCTTCTAAATATATATTAGTAACAACGCCTTTATTGTTTGCTTCATTTACAGCTTTAATTACAGAATTAAAATAATCCTTTGGTGATTGTTTTATTTGGTGAGTTAAGTGATTTAATGAACCTTTAGTTAATAAATTTTGTACTCTAGCTCCTGATCTTATCAACCATTCAAGTGAAATGTTATTGTCAAGAAAAGTAAGAATTTCAATTTTATTCAAAAATTTTTTTTCTTTAGCCCAACCTGTAATTTTCCTAACGGCTTCAAATTCACCTTTTGAAACTCTAGCTGAAGCTACTTCGATTCTATCAATTTTTAATTCCTCAATTAGTAATTTAGCTATTGCTAATTTCTCAGATGAAGTAAAAGACATCCCTGAAGTTTGTTCACCATCTCTTAGAGTAGTGTCCATTATTTCAACGTGTCTTACCATTTTTTTAATTATAAAGGGGTTGTTTTCGAAAACGTTTTTATACTATCCTTAATATTCATTAAATAATCAATATCGTCATATCCATTTAACATGTTTTCTTTTTTGTATGAGTTAATTTCAAATGATTCTGAAATATTTAATTTAACAATCGTAACAGTTTGTTCTGGAAGACTTACAATGATTTCAGATTTAGGATCATCAAAAACAACATTAAAAATTTTATCTAAAAATCCTGACGAAACTTGAACTGGTAAAACTCCAATATTTAAACAATTGCCTCTAAATATATCTGCAAAAAAACTTGATATTACACATCTAAAACCATAATCATAAATTGACCAAGCAGCATGTTCTCTAGACGAGCCTGAACCAAAATTTTTTCCACCAACTAAAATTTTTCCATCAAACTTTTTATTATTTAAAACAAAATCTTTTTTTGGAGTGTCGTCAGAATTATATCTCCAGTCTCTAAATAAATTATCGCCAAAACCAATTCTTTCTGTAGCTTTAAGAAATCTAGCAGGAATTATTTGGTCTGTATCAACGTTTTCAATAGGAAGGGGAACACAGTTGCTTTTTAATATTTTAAATTTTTCGTAAGCCATATCTTAATATAAAGTTCTTGGATCTGTTATTTTTCCTGTAACAGCAGCAGCAGCAGCAACTAGAGGGCTAGCTAATAATGTTCTAGAGCCTGGTCCTTGTCTACCTTCAAAATTTCTATTTGATGTGCTTACAGCATATTTTCCAGATGGAATTTTATCATCATTCATTGCTAAACAAGCGGAGCATCCTGGTTCTCTTAGTTCAAAGCCTGATTCGATTAGTATATCTAATAATCCTTCATCTTTTATGGCTTTTTCTACTTGGTGTGAACCTGGAACTAACCACGCTGTAACATTTGATGCTTTTTTTCTTCCTTTAATGATTTTTGTAAATTCTCTAAAATCTTCAATTCTTCCATTTGTACAGCTACCTAAAAAGACAAAATCAATATTTTTACCAATCATACTTTGACCTTCATCAAAGTTCATGTAGTTAAGTGATTTCTTGTAAGTTTCTATGCCGCCATCTTGATTTTTTGCTAAAGGAATTTCTTTTGAAATACCTATACCCATACCTGGATTTGTTCCATATGTTATCATTGGGTTTATCAATTCACCATCAAACTTTAATTCTTTATCAAAAACAGCATCTTGATCTGATTCTAATGTTTCCCAATACTGCATAGCTTTAGTCCAGTTCTTATTTTTAGGAGTAAATTCTCTGTTTTTTATGTAATCAAAGGTTTTAGAATCAGGAGCTATCATTCCTCCTCTTGCTCCCATTTCAATACTTAAGTTACAAACTGTCATTCTACCCTCCATAGACATGTCTCTAAAAACTTCACCTGAATATTCAACAAAATAACCTGTAGCACCAGAAGTTGAAAGTTTTGATATAATAAAAAGAGCAACATCTTTTGGGCTAACTCCTTTACTGAGTTTACCGTCAATTGTGATTCTCATTTTTTTTGGCTTGGGCTGCATGATACATTGAGTCGATAAAACCATTTCAACCTCAGATGTTCCGATTCCAAATGCTATTGCTCCAAATGCACCATGAGTTGATGTATGTGAGTCGCCACAAACTATGGTTGCACCTGGTTGGGTAATTCCGTATTCAGGACCGACAACATGAACAATTCCATTTTTTTCATGACCTAGTCCCCAATATGAAATACCATGCAGTTCCGAGTTCTTTTCAAGAGCTAGTAATTGATTTGCAGAAAGTGGATCTTTTACTGGTAAATGTTGATTTACAGTTGGAGTGTTGTGATCAGCTGTAGCAAATGTTTTTTCAGGAAATAAAACTTTAATTCCTCTTTGTTTAAGTCCTAAAAAAGCTACTGGACTAGTCACTTCATGAACCATGTGTCTATCAATAAATAGAACATCAGGTCCATCTTTAATTTTATGAACTACATGCGAGTCCCAAACTTTATCAAATAAGGTTTTACTCATTTTAATATATTTTATAAAGATTTTTTAATTATAAGTGGAATATCTTCATCTAAGACTTCTTTTTTCATGTCTGCAAATTTTAGAAATTCTGGATAAATTAAATCTAATTCATTTTTAGAAAGATCGTATCCAATCTTTTTAGCTCTGTAAGCTAAAGCAGCTCTACCACTTCTTGCAGTTAGAATGATAGCTGATTCATTTACTCCAACATCTAATGGATTAATGATTTCATAAGTTTCTCTATTTTTAATTACTCCATCTTGGTGAATTCCAGAACTATGAGCAAAAGCATTTGCACCGACAATTGCTTTGTTAGGTTGAACTGGCATTCCCATTCCATCAGAAACTAAATTACTTGTGTCAAAAAGTAATTTAGAATTTATATTAGTATCTAAATTTAGATTTGGATGTTGTCTCATTATCATAACTACTTCTTCAAGAGAAGTATTTCCAGCTCTTTCTCCAATACCATTTATTGTACATTCAATTTGTCTAGCTCCATTAATTATTCCAGCAATTGAATTAGCAGTTGCTAAGCCCAAGTCATTATGACAATGACATGAAATTGTAGCTTTATGAATATTTTTTACGTTTTCTATTAAATATTTTATTTTTTCTCCGTATTCGTAAGGCAAACAATAACCAGTAGTGTCAGGAATATTTAGCACTGTTGCACCTGATTCAATCATTTTTTCACAAACTTTAGCTAAGAATTCGTTGTCAGTTCTTCCAGCATCTTCAGCGTAAAATTCTACATCTTCTACAAAAGTTTTGGCATACTTTACGGCTTGTGAGCCTATCTCTATAATTTTTTCTCGTGATGACTTGAATTTGTGTTCAATGTGTGAGTCTGATGTACCAATCCCCGTATGTATTCTAGGGCGTTTAGCAGTTTTTAAAGCGTTAGCAGCAACTTCAATATCGTTTTTTACAGCTCTTGTGAGTCCACATACGGTTGCATTTTCTACAATATTTGAAATCTCTACAACAGATTTAAAGTCTCCAGGACTTGAAACAGGAAAGCCAGCTTCTATGATGTCGACTCCTAATTTATCTAGTCTTTTGGCAATAACAAGCTTTTGAGAAGTGTTTAATTTACATCCTGGAACTTGTTCTCCATCTCTTAATGTTGTGTCAAAAATTTTTACAAATTCTTTAGCCATTTGTTTTTTTTACTGTTTTAAGTAAAGCATAAGATGTAAAAGTAATAAAACTGAGTAAATATTTTATGTATTAATTATACTAATTATTACATAAATCCCAAATGACATTTTTTGGTGGATTAGCAGTTATTTTGATTGTCTTTTTAGAAACCGGATGTTGAAATTCAATTTTTCTTGAATGAAGATGTATACTTCCATCTTTGTTAGATCTTGGAAAACCATATTTTAAATCTCCCTTTATTGCCATTCCTTTGTTGGAAAGCTGTGTTCTTATTTGGTGATGTCTTCCTGTTTCTAATCTGATTTCAAGTAAAGAGTATTTGTCAAGAGTGTATATTTGTTTATAATACAAAACTGACTTTTTTGCTTTAATATTTTTATCACTTTTAACATAAGATTTATTTTGTTTATTGTTTTTTAACAAAAAATCTTCAAGTCTAATTTCGTTAGATTCATCAATTTTATAAACAACGGCCCAATAAGTTTTTTTTATACTATTTTCTTTAAACATTTTATTTAATCTTGTGAGAGATTTTGATGTTTTTGTAAATATAATAATACCACTTGTAGGTCTATCTAATCTGTGTGTGATTCCTAAGTATACATTTCCTGGTTTATTATACTTGTTTTTCAGGTAATCTTTAACCTTATCTCCTAGAGTTTTATCGTTAGTTTTATCACCTTGAGTTAATTCACCAGGTTTTTTATTTATTATGATTAAGTGATTGTCTTCAAATAAAATGTTGTCTTGAAACAAATTAATATTGCTCATCTTGATTTGGAAAATCTATATTTTTAACATCTTTGATATAATTTTTAATTGCTTTAGTCATTATTTCATTTAAGTCAACATACCTTCTTAAAAATCTTGGATTAAACTCTGTTGTTAAACCAACTAAATCATGAGTTACTAATACTTGTCCGTCAACATCAGAACCAGCACCAATACCAATAACTGGACTTGAAATTGATGAAGTAACTATTTTTGAAATTTTTGCAGGTATTTTTTCTAATACAATCCCAAAACATCCTAATTCATCCAAAAGTTTTGCGTCTTCAACTAATCTTTTAGCTTCTTCTTCCTCTTTAGCTCTAACTGAATATGTTCCAAATTTATAGATGGACTGCGGGGTTAAACCAAGATGACCCATTACAGGAATACCGGCATTTAAAATTCTTACAATAGATTCTTTAATTTCAGATCCTCCTTCCATCTTGACGGCATGAGCTCCTGATTCTTTCATAATCCTAATGGCAGATCTTAATGCCTCTCCAGAATTTGATTGATAACTTCCAAAAGGTAAATCCACAACTACTAATGCTCTTTTGACTCCTCTCACAACAGATGAAGCGTGATAAATTATTTGATCTAATGTTATTGGTAAAGTAGTTTCATGCCCCGCCATAACGTTCGAAGCTGAATCTCCAACTAAGATTATATCAATCCCTGAATTATCAATAATTTTAGCCATTGAATAGTCATATCCAGTTAGCATTGAAATTTTTTCATTTCTGGCTTTCATTTCTTTCAATGAGTGGGTGGTAACTCTTTTATATTCTTTTTTTGACATGATTTACTTTTTTACAAATGTAATTTTATTTTAAAAATATCAACTGACACAGTGTCATGTATATAAATATGGCATAATGATTGAATTATGTGTGATAAATAAAAAACAATATTAAAATGAGTAAAATAATAGGTATTGATTTAGGAACTACAAATTCTTGCGTTTCAGTAATGGAAGGTAATGAACCTGTTGTTATTCCTAATGCCGAGGGTAAAAGAACTACACCGTCTGTAATTGCTTTTGTTGAAGGTGGTGAAATTAAAGTTGGTGATCCAGCTAAAAGACAAGCTGTTACAAATCCCACTAAAACAATTGCTTCTGTCAAAAGATTTATGGGTAATAAGTTTAGCGAGTCTAAAAAAGATGCTGATAGATCTGCTTACAAAGTAGTTAAAGGAGACAATGATACTGCTAGAGTAGATATTGATGGTAGATTGTATACTCCACAAGAATTGTCTGCAATGATACTTCAAAAAATGAAGAAAACAGCAGAAGATTATCTTGGGAACACAGTTAGTGAAGCTGTCGTCACTGTTCCAGCATATTTTAACGATGCTCAAAGACAAGCTACTAAAGAAGCAGGAGAGATTGCTGGTCTTAAAGTTCAAAGAATTATTAATGAACCTACTGCTGCTGCTCTTGCCTATGGACTTGATAAATCTGGAAAAGACCAAAAAATTGCTGTTTATGATTTAGGTGGAGGTACTTTTGATATTTCAGTTCTAGAACTTGGTGACGGTGTTTTTGAGGTTCTTTCAACCAACGGTGACACTAGACTTGGTGGTGATGATTTTGATGAAGAAATTATTAGTTTTTTAGCTGATGATTTCAAAAAGAAAGAGGATATTGATTTAAGAAAAGATCCAATGGCACTTCAAAGATTAAAAGAAGCTGCAGAAAAAGCAAAAATTGAATTATCATCATCTGCTCAAACAGAAATAAATCTTCCTTATATAACTGCTACTGCTTCAGGTCCTAAGCATCTTGTTGTTTCTTTAACAAGATCTAAATTTGAACAACTTACAAGTGACTTAGTTAAAAGGTCTATGGAGCCAGTAAAAAAAGCAATTGATGATGCTGGTTTAAGTATTAATGAAATTGATGAAGTTATTTTAGTTGGTGGTTCAACTAGAATTCCTGTTATTCAAGAAAAAGTCGAAAAGTTTTTTGGTAAAAAACCTTCAAAAGGTGTAAATCCTGACGAAGTCGTTGCAATAGGAGCTGCAATCCAAGGTGGAGTTTTAACTGGAGATGTTAAAGATGTATTACTTTTAGATGTAACTCCTTTGTCTCTTGGAATTGAAACTATGGGAAGTGTTATGACTAAATTAATTGATTCAAACACTACGATTCCAACTAAAAAATCTCAAGTATTTTCTACTGCTGCTGATAATCAACCCTCTGTTGAAATACATGTTTTACAAGGTGAGAGGCCAATGGCTAAAGATAATAATACCATAGGTAGATTCCATTTAGATGGAATTCCACCTGCTCCAAGAGGAACTCCTCAAATTGAGGTGACTTTTGATATCGATGCTAATGGTTTAATTCATGTAACTGCTGCTGATAAAGCTACGGGTAAGACTCAAGACATAAGAATTGAAGCTTCCTCTGGACTGTCCGAAGAAGAAATTGAAAAAATGAAGAAAGAGGCTGAAGCTAACGCTGAATCAGATAAAAAAGCAAAAGAAGAAGTTGACACTTTAAATAGTGCTGATGCGATGATTTTCCAAACGGATAGTCAATTAAAAGAATTTGGTGATAAAATTCCAGATGACAAGAAAAAGGCTATTGAGGACGCTTTGGATATACTTAAAAAAGCACATGAAACTAAAGATGTTGACTCCATTAAAACAGCTCTCGATGGTATTAATGAAGCATGGAAAAACGCATCAGAAGAACTTTATAAGGCTCAAGCAGAAGCTCAGCAAGCAAGTGGAACTGGTCCCCAAGAATCTGAGGCTACTCAAAACCCTAAAGATGATTCAGATGATGTTCAAGATGTTGATTTTGAAGAAGTTAAATAATTAAAGTTTTTAATTCTTAAAAAGCGCATTAGAAACTAATGCGCTTTTTTTTTAATTTATAATATATGGACAAGAAAAAAATATTAGAAAAAATCAATTCATCAAATAAAAACACATTGATGGCTACATTGGATATTGAATTTATTGATATTGGTGAAGATTTTTTAGTAGCTAAAATGCCAGTCACTTCTAAAGTTTATCAACCAGATGG
>ERZ651770.1067-NODE-1067-length-11626-cov-2.840159_pt1 | contig 11626 bp, 15 predicted proteins | sample MGYA00514756_ERZ651770 | MGnify/ENA metagenome assembly ERZ651770
ATCGACAGTGGGATGCTGCGGATTTAAAGTCGCCCGCCTACCAAAGGTAAAACAGCATGCCGCCAAGCCCACCCATTAGCCCTGAGAAGCGCAAAGAACGCTACCTAGAAGCCGTTAGAGACAAGATGAGCTGTATGCCTATGGTGAAGCCAAGCCCCCTGCCCGTGAGCAGCTCTGGCATGAGATCACAGGGTTCCTTGAAGCGAGCAAGATACTCAGCACTGTTGATGCAAAGTAACTGCAAACGATCGTCGAGCAGAACCTCGCATCAAGAGGCTCCGCCCTACTTTCATCTTTAGTTTGGTGAGCGCACTGACTGCCACGCGAATATCGTGCGACCTGAGCACTCGATAAGGTCGTCATAAGGATCTGGTTCACCCGTCATGTTGGCAATCGAGCGGTCGATATTCTGGCCAAGACCCTGCATAGAATCGACTCCTGAAACCAAATAAAAGTCACCCTCCATCTGCGGAGATACACCTGCCATTGGCCACCAGCGCATTGTCATGCCGGTGTTTCCAATAGATGCCTGCCTGTCTACAAACTTAGCATCAGCAGCAAGCATTTTTTGCGTAGAGGCACCCTCTTTTAACGTGCAAGACTCGAAACCAATATAGCCGCTCTGAGGGCCCTCTGCAGCTGGTGGCCTTACCATCTGACCGGCGAACATTGAATGGCTGTCATTGCTGCAAACTTCATCAAACTCTGCTGCCAGCTTTGATCCCACTGCTAAACCTAAAAAGATAGTTACAACATTTATTAAAGAGTTTTGTACAACATCGCTCAGCCTTTCGACTACCAATGACTCTCTCATAAGATTGCCAAAACAAAACATCCCTATAAGAGGTGCTGCACTAGGAAGTAACATTCCCACCAGTAAAACCAAAATCAATGGAAAGATAATTTTTTCTCTTTGAGAAACTTCTCTTAACTGAACCATTCGTATCTTTCTCTCTGAATCGGTTGTTAACAATCTCATGATGGGTGGTTGGATCAATGGGACTAGAGCCATATATGAGTATGCTGCCACTGCTATAGCACCAAGTAGCTCTGGGGCTAGGATAGAAGATACATATATTGCAGTTGGACCATCAGCACCACCGATAATTCCCGTTGCAGCAGCCTGCTGCAGGGTAAAGGAAACTAATCCCAAATGATTTAAAAGCAAAGCTCCAATAACTGTAGCGAAAATTCCAAACTGTGCCGCTGCTCCCAGGATCAATGTTTTTGGATTTGCCAGCATGGGACCAAAATCAGTCATCGCTCCAACACCCATAAAGATTACCAAGGGTGCAACACCAGAGGCAATTGCGACAGTATAAAAGGTGCTTAAAATCCCAGGCTTATAACCAAGTTCTTGCGCATATTCATTTAAAAGCCATAACTGAGAATGAGAAGCTGTCTTCATAAAGGTTTGAAAGGAATCAGACTCTGGTAGAACAATTAGTGACAAAGCACCTGCTAACTGGTCAGGGTATCCGGCATAAATTAGTTTTTCGATCGGAGAGAGAGCCAATCCAATTTCAGGAATATTCGTTAAAATTGCACCAAAACCAATGGGCAGTAACAAAAGAGGTTCAAACTTTTTACTGATGGCAAGATATAAAATTATCATACCTACACCCAACATAATAAATTGTCCGGAAGTGGCGCTAAAAATACCTAAATTTAAAAAAATAGCTTCTAAGTTCATCGCTATGCAATCTCAAACAAGGGATCACCAGGCTTCACTGAATCACCGGGTTTCACAAATATTTTTGTAACCACCCCTGCTGCCGGGCTTTTGATTTCTGTTTCCATCTTCATAGCTTCTAGGATCAACACAGTTGCGTCCGGCTCTAATGACTGACCCTCTTGTGCAATCAATTTAAAAATATTGCCACCCAATGGAGCATTGATTATTGAGCCTGGGCCAGCTTGAGCTGCATGAGATGGTTGCTCATTAGTACTTTTTACTGAAGACCCATTAATTTCAACTGAATTATTGCTCTTTACGACTACTGAGTATTCTTTATCATCAATGGAGACTATATAAGATGAATCTGCCTGCTCGAGAATATCAGCTGGCTCAGTTTCAAAGAAATCTGGATCTGATTGATGCTCTAAGAATGCTAAGCCAATTTCTGGGAACATGGCATATGTAAGAATATTCTCATCAGAACAATCAATTTTAAGATCTTTTGCAATGAGAGCTGAATTAAAGTTTTCAACAATCTCATTATAATTATCACTAATTAGATCAGCAGGCCTGCAAGAAATTACCGCAGAATCCCCTATGCTATTTTGCTGCAAATCCTTGCTCACTGGAGCAGGAGTTGAGCCATACTCTCCCTTGAGTAAAGATTTTACCTCGTTGGTAACAGTTGAATAGCGAGAATTGGAGAGAACGTTAATGACTGCCTGAGTTCCAACGATTTGTGAAGTTGGAGTAACTAAAGGTATATATCCCAAATCTTTTCTCACTCTTGGAATTTCTTTTATTACCTCATCGAATCTATTAATTGAATCTTGGGCTTTTAGTTGATTTTCAAGATTCGTTAGCATGCCTCCAGGCACCTGTGATGCTAGTATTCTTGCATCTACTCCCCTGAGGGAGCCTTCAAAATTTTTGTATTTTTTTCTAACAGCTTGAAAATGCTCAGCAACTGGAATTAATTTATCTAGATCAAGTCCCGTGTCTCTATTCGTGCCATCAAGAATACTGATAATTGTTTCTGTTGGCGAGTGTCCATAAGTCATGCTCATGGATGAGATGGATGTATCGATATTATCTAAACCTGCTTCAATTGCTTTGATGCCTGTGGCAACAGACATACCTGTGGTTGCATGACAATGAAGATGAATGGGTATTTCCAGCGATTCTTTTAACTTTGAGACAAGCTCAAATGCTACGTAAGGCTTTAACAATCCTGCCATGTCCTTAATGGCAAGAGAATGAGCTCCCATATCCTGAATAGTTTTTGCTAAATCAACCCATAAATCAATTGTATGAACTGGGCTAGTGGTATATGAAATAGTGCCTTGAGCATGACCCTCCACCTCAATCACTGATTGCATCGCCTGATACATATTTCTAGGATCATTTAATGCATCAAAGACTCTAAATACATCGACGCCATTGGTTTTTGAGCATTCAACAAATTTCTTCACGACATCATCAGCGTAATGCTTGTAACCCAGTAAATTTTGCCCTCTCAATAGCATTTGCTGAGGCGTATTAGGCATCATGGATTTAATTTTTCTAATTCTGTCCCATGGGTCCTCACCAAGATATCTAATGCACGAATCAAAAATTGCCCCACCCCAAGACTCAACAGACCAAAACCCTACCTGGTCTAACTGCTTAAGAGATGCCTCCATGTCCTGGTATCTAAATCTTGTTGCCAGTAATGATTGATGTCCGTCTCTAAGAACAACCTCTGTTACACCTATTTTGTTTGATTCTGTCATGTTTGACGATGCTCCATTATCTCGTGAATAATTCGCTCATGAATCTTATTAATAGATCCATTTGCGCTCGAATTAGAAACTGCAGGAGTGTGATTATTGGATGATTCTGAAAAAAGTAATCTCAATAAGTAAATTGAGATGATAAGTGCCAATAGGAAAAAAAATACCACTATCATTCCTGTTAACAGCAAGTTAATACCTGATTCTATTAATGTGCTTCCTGTTTCCATCACCTACAAAGCCCTCGCATTAAAAATTCTTATATAACGAAATATCGATTTTACACCAATCTCGGTACAATATTAAAATGGAATATCATTCATATCTTCAGCAACAAGGAATTTCAATTTCTGCGCATCGAGGTGGAAGCTTGGAAGCACCAGAAAATACATTAGAAGCGTTTAAATATTCATTAGACTTAGGGTGCAAATATATTGAAACAGATGTTCAACTTTCATCTGATGGTATCCCATATATCTTTCACGACGATGATTTAAAACGCATCTTAGGGCGAGATATTTTATTTAATTCAATGCCTAGCTCTGAAATAGATAGCTTAATAATATTTCAAAAATACTCTATTCCAACATTAGAGGCTGCTCTGCTTGAATTTCCAGAGGCTTTATTTCAAATTGATGTGAAGACTGATGAGGTTGCAATGCCAGCATTGGAGACTATTAAAAAGTGTGCAGCAATGCCTAGGGTTTGCATCGCAAGTTTTAATAGCGATAGATTAAAAAGAGTGAGCGAAGCTTACCCGGATGTCTGTCTTTCTATGGGACCAAAAGAAGTTTTAAAATTACTTTTATCAAGCTTTAAACTTTATTACAAAGATATTCCTGGTCATTGTTTGCAAATTCCCGTCTATCAGTATGGGTTAAAGCTAGTCACTCAAAGATTTATAAATTATGTTCAAAAGCGAGGTCTAAAGATAATGGTTTGGACAATCAATGATCGAGAGACCATGCAAGCCCTAATAGATATGGGTGTAGATGGAATTATTACCGATCGACCAAGCGCACTCAAAGAGTTGCTCAGCAAGGCTTAGGCAGCTGGTTTTTCCGCAACAATTCTCCAATTTAAATCAGCAATTTTCGCTTTTTCAGCATCCGTCCATGCTTGACCGCCGGTCTGGAGAAGCTCTAATGACTCCTCAACCCATGGCGGAAGTATTCTAACTTTTTCAAGAAAGCGAATCACTTTTCGAATCCCAAAAATAAGATTGCGCTTCTGCTCACATATTGGCCACGCCGGTCTTTGAGATGGTTCAGATACTAGTATTTTAAAGCCTGCTCTTTCCAGGGCTGCACAAACATCTGCGGGATACATAGATTGGGTTGCAGCTAAAGTTGGAAGATAAATTTTATGCAGCGCAGCATGCTCGGGATTATTCCAATCAAAATAAGGTGACAAGAGATATTCAGAACAAGCGTAGCGCGTCCCTGGCTTTAAGATTCGATACATTTCCCTGGCACAGTCATCAAGTTCTTCGGTTTTAAAAAATGGCCAAACAGCTTGGACTGAAAAGCACCCATCAAAAGATTCAGAATCATAATCCAGTGGATCATGATGGTTGCCCTCTTTAAAGTGGAGCCTATCGGTCATATTAGTTTGCGCTGCCCATTCAATAGCATTCTCAATCTGATTGGGGTCGATGTTATAACCAGAAACCTGACCGCCGGTCATTGTTGCTAAGTAATGAGCTATTCTGCCTCGCCCACATCCCATATCTAATAGATGAGATGATTCAGGATTTTGAAGATTTAGTTGTTTTAAGAGTGCTTGTTCACAAATCAATTGATTGTCATACAAGCCCTTAGAGTCATCATACTGGGGTGGAATGTATAGCTTTTCTAGATCAAAAACAGAAAGCATATTATTTAAAACTTTATAGTATGCAGCGACTGCCTTTGTTTCATCTGCAGTCTCAGTTTTCTCACCGCCCTGCATGCGTTGAAAAAACTTGTACGCATCAATGCAGGCTTGTTTATCCTCAGCCGATATTGTTGCCAGTCTTTTGAGTCCCGTGAAAGAAGTTTTAATTCTGTACCAATTCATTTTATGCGCTCCTAGTATCAAACTGCTAAGAATTAGTTTCGCACACTAGTTAAGAATTAAAAAATAGATAGCTCCATTGGTAAGAATTAATTTTGCTTGAGTCTTTTCACTTCATTGAAAATATCTTGTATATCGCCTAAGCCCAATGGTTTTTTTGTGCTGAATATAGTGAAAATTTTGTAATAAGGGCTCTGCTCCATCAGCAAAGTATTATGAGACTTCTCTATGGTGTCACTTATGTAGTTCAAATAATCTGGGGTTGTCTCTTTGTCAGCTTTATCTCGAAGGGCTGGAAAATAATCTAAGAATAGCTTTTCTTGATCATCCATTAGCTCTGAAGAAATTTGCTGAAGATTTTTCTAGCAAACATATACATTGGAATAATTATGCTGGAGGTAATAATGAGCTCAAGCCATGTATCAAATTCTAGAAAATCTCTAATCATCCCGGCCAAGAATAAACTCACGAGACCAAGCAGGCTATACAAAATAATTGAGTTTCGATTAAAGAGATTCATGAGGGCTTTTTACTTTTAGAAGGATAATTCCGCCCATGATAAACAGAGCTGCGATAGGTATCAAGCCGGATTTAGTATCATTTGTCATGGTAACAAAGATAGCTACCATAGCTGGACCCATAAAAGCTCCGGCGCGACCAAACATATTATAAAAACCAAAATATTCACCTGCTTCTTGCTGAGGAATTAAGGTTGCATAGTAACTTCTAGAAATAGACTGAATGCCACCTTGAATGGCTCCAACCATAGCAGCCAATATATAGAACTCCATTGCACTGGATAGAAAGGCAGAATATCCGACCACAATCAGATAAAGGAGTATCGTTATAAGCAAAGTATTTTTATCTCCAATGTTAGAGGCTACCTTCGACCAAAGAAGAGTTGTGGGAAAGGCAACAAATTGCACCAAGATTAAAGCCACAATAATATCGCTGCTGGGCAAACCCAGATTTAAAGCAAAATCTGCTGCCATAGCCATGATAGTATGCACACCATCGATGTATAAGAAAAAAGCTAAGAGAAAGATAAAAACATTCTTTTTTGATGAGACAGTTTTAAGGGTATGTAAAACTTTTTGAAAAGCTAAGGTTAATTTGTTGCCAGGTAAAGTTTCTCCTTGATCTTTGATCCGCAACATAATTGGGATCAAAAATAATGTCCACCAAACCGAGACACTCAAAAAGGACCACTGGACTGCTTCAGCAACACTATTTAAACCAAAAAATTCTGGCTTGATAGTCATAGCAGCATTGAGTAAAAAAAGTGACCCTCCGCCAAGGTAGCCAAAAGCAAAACCATAGCTTGAAATTTTAGCGATATTAGATTCATCAGAAACTTGGATTAACATTTTGTCATACAGGGTATTGCCTGCAGCAAAACAATAGTTAGCTATACCAAAAAATATTAATGCATAAAGCCATGATCCGGCTGGAATAAAGTAAAGGGCAGCAACACAAATAATTGCAATGCAGGCAAAACCACTAAATAAAACCTTAGTCGTTCTAGAAACATCAGTAATCGCTCCAATGAATGGAGATGTAAATAGCAATACAAGATTTGATATAGTTAGGCCCCATCCTAAATAGGCCGTTTTAACTTCAGCTTCTAAACCACTTGCCCAAAAATCATTAAAAAATATAGGGAAAAAGGCTGCAATAACAGTGGTCGCAAAGGCTGAGTTTCCGCCGTCATATAAGATCCAGGCTTTCGCTTCTGGTGATAACTTAGGCTTGTTCATACCAACAAATTCCATCGACTAGGTATTTTTTAGCTCGATTTCTTTTAATCAGGCAATTTAAATGACCAAGAGCTTCTCCGGTAGCCATGATTAGATTGCTGTCATCAATCTCTCTTTTAAAGAGAACATCAAATACATCAACTGACCTTTTAGGTTTAGCTAAAGCAGCATGCAGCTTATCAAGAGAAGTTTCATGGTGATCAATGAGAGCATGAAGTCTTTTATGCGCTCCTACAAAAGGTCGACCATGTCCTGGCAGCACCAAAACATCTTCTGGCAAGGCTTTAATTAATTTATGGCAACTAGAAATCCAATCTTCCACCGGATTAGCCTCTGGCTCTGTCGGGAAAATACCTACATGAGAGCTTATAGTTGGTAATAGCTGATCGCCGCTAATAAAAATATTTAACTCTTTTGAGAACAAGCATAGATGTTCTAGGGTATGGCCACTGCCATCAATGACCAACCATTCAATGCCATTGATGTTGATCGAATCCTGGTCCTTTAAGCGAGTATATGAGTGAGGAAGAGGATGGATAATTGATCCAAAAAAACCAAATCTTTTGGTAAAAGATTCAATTTGTTCCACCGTCATGCCTGCTTGGGTATAAAAATTGATTGCTTCATTTGGAACATGATCACCAGTATCAGCTGCCAACATTCGACATTGAAGATAGTCCGTCCTGCTCATGCTAAAAGAGGTTTTATAATTTTCTACGAACCAACCCGCCATTCCAATGTGGTCAGGATGCATGTGAGTAACTATAACGTCGTTGATAGTAAGCTCCTCTGATTCAATAAGGTCTTTCCATGCATTTTTGGTATCGTCTAGATGCATTCCAGTATCCACCAGTGTGAGATTGGTATTTGGCCCTAAGGCCCACAGGTTGATGTGGTTCAGGGACATGGGAAGTGGCATCCTTACCCAGCGAACATGCTCATTGATTACAAATGAGGTTCCAGACTTGGGAACTGTATCGATTGGAAATTCTAGTCTATGTTCAGTGCTCATGATTGATTATATGGTGGGTAGTTGCGTATACTTAGGCTATGGATGAAGACTCACAAACAATTAAAAGTTTAAGCTTTTTTGTCATTGGCATAGGTGCATTAGTATTTTTGATTGGCATTGTAGCCTATTTATTTAATTAACTTTTATCTTGCCAGGCTTAGAGCCTCGATTTAAAGCTTTCAAAAAATTATTGGCCTCAGCTGGTTCTGACACATCTGTATCTCTTACATAATCACTACCCCAGAAATCTTTCCAGGAGGGAAATAAGTCGTGGAAAAATCCTTCATAAGGATCCTCATTTGGCCAACGCATCTTCTTGTCGCCTAGTGGCGGTTTATTAATATCGGAGGCATACCAATACATTGGAAGCCTTTTATGGAACAGCCATGTGCCGTCTACTCTTTTATAGGAATCCCAATAGAGCATTTGCATAATGACCCAATCTGTCTTTGTTTCATGCTCATTCTTTGAATACACCAAGCCGATAGCTGAGTCAGCAGACTCAAATTCAATAATGTGATTACCAATATGATGAGAGGTGCCCGTAAATTTATCTCTAAAGGTGGAGTCAGCCCATGCTTTGAGGGCTTGACGTCCCTCCCCGTTTTTACCCACTCTGACATCGGGAACAAATAGATTCACGTGCATATCCAAGTCTCGCATATCCAGTGTTACAGAGTATTTTGCAGCAAGCTGCCTGATCTCATCTAGGGACTCTAACCGATCAAGCCTTTCCTCTATGCTCATGCTCATCCCGGAGGCCAAGTTAGTGATCGGCCACTCAGTAAATGCAAGTGGAGATGAAAAACACTTTGCCCAGCATTGGCTCCATTGTTAGTCACTAATCTAAAAGTATCGTCAAGCTCTAGCATCCTTGAGACCTCACCAGCCACAAGCATCAAATGACCTAAGAGCTCTTGATCTTCAGGGCTTGCATCAGAAAGCTTTGGAATTGGTTTTTTAGGAATAATGAGAAGATGTGTTGGCGCTTGAGGTTGGATATCTTTAAAAACAAGAGCAAGCTCATCTTCATAAATTATGTCAGCAGGAATCTCTTTGTTTATTATTTTTGTAAAAATAGTTTCCATTGAGCTATATCAAAAATCTAAATAATCTAAATCCCACATAGAAAACACCAATAGACATGCTAAGGGCTAAGATAATTACCAATAAGTCTCGAATAGATTTTAAAAATTTTCCATCCGGAGAATTGGATAAAAGCTGCTGAACCAAAAACAGCAAAGCAACAATAGACAAAAATGCAATAATTAAAGTAATCATAATTATGTGAATATAGGCGCTACCGAGACTACAAGCAAGGCTAAAGCGAAGGCCCATGCAAGACAAGCGATAAGATCTGCAATATAAAATCTTTTTAATTCAAGATCTGTAATGCCTAATAAAAAGGGTACCAATGGTCTAATTGCTGGAATAAATCTACCTATCACAACTGTATAAGGCCCAAATCGATTAAGAAATTTTTGAGTGCGCTGAATGCCCTTTTGGCGTTTTTGAAGAAAATTGGATGCCATGAAAGATGGTCCAAATATTTTTCCAACAAGAAATCCTGATATGTCGCCCAGATGAGATCCAGCAAATGCAATGCTGCAAATCCATGGCAACGTTAAAAGTTCAGTATTGTACAAGTAAACACATAAAGAAAATAAAATTGCACTAGGCATAAAACTGCCGGTGATAATCATAGATTCCATGAAGCCAAATAAGAATACTAGAAACCATGCGTATTCAGGATTGGATTCTAGAAAAAATTGAATTTTATCAAATGGCATAAATTTATCCTTTTCTTGAAAAAAATTTCTCTATCGCTTTTATGTTATCTTCGGAGCCATACAGCCTCTTCATCGCTTTTGTCTCTAAGTCCCTTGCTGCAGAAAGAGCATCAGCATTAAAGGATTTTAGAATTGCTTTGGTTTCTATAATTGAAGCGAGGGATTGTTCGTTTAATTGATGGGCATAATCTATAGCTTTATCGTAATAGTCCTCTCCTAGGTACTTAGCCATGCCAAAATCAAAATACTCCTTGCCACTTATCCACTCTGCTCCAAATAATAATTGGGCAGCCTTTTGATAGCCAAGTGATTGAAATAATAATAGTGAGCTTCCTACTTCGGGAGCTAAGCCCAGGTCTGAAAAAGGGTATTTAACTTTTGCATTAGGGCTGATAAATACAGCATCAAAATGCAGAAGAATAGTCGCGCCTCCGCCAATGGCAGTTCCATCAACAGCAGCAATTAGAGGTTTTTTGTAATTAATCAAAGCATCAACACAAGTTTCAAATGGCTCTTCATAGTTTGCGCCGCCATCCCCCACCATACTTGCCAGATCAACACCGGAAGAAAAAGTATTGCTTGCTCCTGTCACAATCACTGAATGAACCTCTGGATTATCGCTCGCTGAATTCAGCGCATCTCTTAACAATCCCCATAGATCAGCATCGAAAGCATTTTTTGTTTCCGGGCGATTGAGCGTAAGAAGCTGGACCTTATCAATGGTCTCGATTAGAAGTTTGCTCATTTTCCCTTAAAGTTAGGTTTACGTTTTTCTGCAAAAGCGGTTAGGCCTTCCATCATGTCTTCTGATGCAAAAATTGGCTGGCCAATTTCAAGCTCTTTTTCTAGAGCCTCAGCCTCAGGGTAGCTTTCATCAAGCTCTCGAAGAGATCTAACAATTGCTTGAATGGACAATGGTGCATTTGCACTGATGGTCTCTGCGATCTCCATTGCATGAGATAAAGCGTCTCCATCTTCAACCATGTGACCTATTAGTCCAAATCTTAATGCTTCTTCAGCAGATATTCGACGACCAGTTAGCAGAGCCTCTGCCGCCATACGAACAACGATACCTAGCCTCACCTACAAAGAGGTCAGCTAGTTTCGGGGGTAATTCAATCGAGACCTTTTGCGACAAGTTCAATCACCATTGGTGGAGTCATAGAACCATCGCTACTTGTTAAGTCTGCGTCGATAGCCTTGAGGTCGGGCATTAGCTTAGCCAGCATCTTTAGGCGTAGTTCTGCCTGTGTCTTCTTCTGCTGTACCTTAGCCTGGAAGTGCTGCTCGTCGTTTGGGTCAAGCTCTCCAATTTCATCAATCAAATCAAAGATATATTCTGCCTTACCCCTAACGCTTAAAGCTCGCCTATTCTCCTCATCCTTTACGGACCTAATCTTGTGCCGCCTTGTAGCTGCCACCATTCATTCCTCATCAGGGTGCGGTATTGAGTCGGCCCAGTACAGCCCCATGCTGCGTCCTGCCCGTATCTCACCGTCCAAAATGTCCTCAACTGTAAGTGGCCACGATTCAACAGTCATGTCGTCGAAAGCAACAAGAAC
>ERZ651770.1070-NODE-1070-length-11607-cov-3.729922_pt1 | contig 11607 bp, 10 predicted proteins | sample MGYA00514756_ERZ651770 | MGnify/ENA metagenome assembly ERZ651770
TAAGAAAATCAAATTACACCAACGTTTAATGCAAACAGCTATTGCGTTATCATTAATTTTTTTAGTGATGTATGTGCTGTATCATATGACGAGTGATTCTACAAAATTTGGAGGTGAAGGTGTTATTAAATCAACGTATTATATAATTCTAATCACTCACATAATATTATCAGTCATTGTGATCCCTTTTGTCTTGATTACTTACGTAAGGGCCATAACCAATAATATTGAACGTCACAAAAAAATAGCGCGCATTACGTTTCCTGTTTGGTTGTATGTTGCTGTTTCAGGCGTATTAGTGTACCTAATGATTTCCCCATATTATTGAAATTGACTAACAAACATATCGTTGTTTTCTTTGTAATTTTTTTACTGGTTTTTTCTCTTGAAGCTCAATGTGCAATGTGTCGTGCAGTACTGGAAAGTGAAGATGGGCAAAGCACTGCGAAGGGTATAAATAATGGAATCATTTATTTAATGGTTATTCCTTACCTGCTAGTTGGTGGGGTCGCATATTTCATTTATCGTAAATTGACAAGTAAATAGTTTTTTAACATTTTATTAAATATAAAGTTGTAACAAATTGAGATTTTTGCAGTCTTATGTCTGTAATAAGAGAAATCACTAAAAATGTTAAAAATTAATAAACTACATAAGTCTTATCCAATTGGAGATTCCAGTTTACATGTACTAAAGGGTATTAATCTTGAAGTTGAAACAGGTGAAATGGTGGCAATTATGGGGTCTTCAGGTTCTGGAAAATCAACATTACTTAATATTATCGGGATGTTAGATGAAGCTGATTCAGGAGATTATATTCTTGATGAGGTCCCAATCAAAAACCTTACTGAAAAAAAGGCGGCGATATATAGAAATAAATTTTTAGGATTTATTTTTCAATCATTCAATTTAATCAATTACAAAAATGCCCTAGAAAATGTAGCATTACCATTGTATTATCAAGGCTTAAAACGAAAGGAGCGTCAAGAAAAAGGTAAATTTCATTTAACTAAAGTAGGTCTTTTGGAATGGGCTGATCATTTACCAAGTGAATTGTCTGGTGGTCAAAAGCAGCGTGTTGCTATTGCACGCGCTCTCGCAGCTGATCCAAAATTATTATTAGCTGATGAACCAACGGGTGCTTTAGATACTACTACTTCCTACGAGATTATGGAATTTCTTCAACAATTAAATGACGAGGGTAAAACCATTTTAATTGTGACTCATGAAGAAGATATTGCAGCAATGTGTAAACGTGTTGTAAGGTTGCGAGATGGCGTGATAGAAGAAGATAAGAAAGTGAATCAAGTAAGAGCAGGACAACATGTTTGATATCGATCTTTGGCGTGAAATATTTCAAAGCATAAATAAAAACAGACTGAGAACACTCATGTCTGGATTTACTGTGTTGTTTGCAATCATGTTGTTTACCATACTTTTTGGTATTGCAAATGGCTTGCAAAACACCTTTACAGAGGCCTTTGGTGACGATGCTACAAATGCTATTTTTATTAGATCTGGCACAACTTCTAAAGCCTCAAATGGACTTCAAGCTGGACGGCGTATTCAATTTGATAATAATACGTTTAGCAGTATTAAATCTGAAAATGATGATAATATTGAATACATAACCTCGAGAATTTTTAAGAATGTTACAGCAACATTTAGAAATGAAACTGATAACTACTCTGTAAGGGCAGTACATCCAGACCAGCAGTTCATTGAAAAAACATCAATAGATGAGGGTAGATACATCAACCAAAGAGATTTAGAAAACAAGACTAAAGTTATTGTAATTGGAAGTAAAGTAGAGGAGGATTTATTTTTAAAAACTACGGCACTTGGGAAATATTTAAATCTTAGTGGAATACAATATAAAATCGTTGGAATTTTCTCTGATGAGGGTAACGATGATGAAGAACGGATTATTTACATGCCTTTAACGACAGCACAACAAGTTTATGGTAACAACGATTACATAGATCAAATAAGCTTAACCTATAATCCAAAACTTAATTTTGATGAGGCGATTGCTTTCAGTAACAAATTAACGTCAGAGCTAAAAAAACTCTTTTCTGTAGCTGTTTCTGATCAAAGAGCAATTCGCGTAAGAAATCGTGCATCAGAGTCTCAAAGTGTTAGTGCGTTGACAACGGGATTAGGAATTATTATACTTGTAATTGGTTTTGGGACCTTAATTGCTGGTGTTGTGGGTATCAGTAATATTATGATTTTTATCGTAAAAGAGCGAACAAAAGAAATAGGAATCCGAAAGGCCCTTGGAGCTCCGCCAAAATCAATTGTCTTTATAATCTTATTAGAATCTATTCTTATAACCATTATTGCTGGATTTTTGGGGTTAATTATTGGTATGGCAGTTTTAAAATATGGAGGACCGAGTTTAGAACAGTACTTCATCAAAGATGCAGCAGTCAGTTTAAATCTCATTGTTGCAGCAACAATAACGCTAATTGTATCTGGAAGTATAGCAGGATATTTACCAGCAAAAAAGGCATCGCAAATTAAACCAATTATAGCATTAAGAAACGATTAGTAATGATAAGATTTTTATTCGACAGAGATACTTGGCAAGAAGTTTATGATAGTTTGACTAAAAACAAATTGCGTTCAGTATTAACGATGGTTGGTGTTTGGTGGGGAATACTGTTATTAATCGGCTTATTGGGGTCTGCTAGAGGATTAGAAAACTCATTTAATCGTTTGTTCGGAGATTTTGCTACGAATAGTGTATTTGTTTGGTCTCAAAGCACGAGTAGACCATTTAAGGGTTTTCAAGAAGGGAGACGTGTCCAACTGACATTATCAAATGCAGAAAAAGTAAGAGAGAATGTTGAGGGGATTGAATTTGTAGTTCCAAGAAACATCACTCAGAGTTTTGTTGTTCATGATTTTTTGTCAGGTAATTTTGGAGTTTATGGAGACTATCCGTTATTGGACAAAGTGCAAAAAAAGAACATGCAATTTGGTCGTTTTATCAATCAAAATGACATAGATAACAATAAAAAAGTTGTCGTAATTTCTGAAGACATCTACAAACAGTTGTATGAGAAAGATGAAGAAGCTGTTGCATCTTACATACAGATTAACAGCATTAATTTTAAAGTAATTGGTGTTTTTGAAAGTGAAGGTATGGGAGGCGGCCCGTCGGCGGATATGCATATTCCTTTTACAACGTTTCAGCAAGTCTACAATAGCGGAGATCGTATTGGTTGGATGATGATTACTGGAAGACCAGAATTTGATATCAAGCAGATTGAAAAAGATGCAAAGTTAATTTTGAAAAATTTAAACAGCATTCACCCTGATGATAAAAGGGCTTTTGGAAGTTTTAATTTAGGTAAAGAATTTGCTAAAATCACAGGATTTTTAACAGGAATGCAATTTTTAACTTGGTTTGTGGGACTAGCAACACTGATAGCGGGAGTTTTTGCAATTGGGAATATATTACTAATAACTGTAAAAGAGCGAACTAAAGAAATCGGCGTAAGACGTGCTTTAGGGGCAACACCGTTTGAAATTAAAAGGCAAATTGTTGTAGAAGCTGTTTTTATAACACTTATCGCTGGTCTATTTGGTATTATCTCAGGAGGTTGGATTTTGATTTTATTGGATAATGCCTTTGGGCAAGGCGACGAAGCAACGCTTGTCAATGCATCTGTATCAATTGCGGTTGTATTTATTGCCCTATTAATCTTAGTAACACTGGGAACCTTAATTGGTTTAATTCCCGCATTTAAAGCAACAAGTGTAAAGCCTATAGATGCGTTAAGAGAAGAGTAAAAATTTAATATTATATAAAGTAACAATGAAAAAAGCAGTAAAGATTATCATAGGAATTGTTTTATTATTTCTATTAGTTTGGGTTTTAGCCTACTTTAAAAAGGCAAATTCCGCAGCAGTAGAAGATTTTAAAGTGGAAGAACCATTTTATACATCGTTAAATACGAAAACGGTTGCAACTGGTAAATTAAACCCTGAGGAAGAGATTGAATTAAAGCCTCAAGTTGGAGGGATATTAGATAAAATATTAGTTGAGGAAGGTGATATTGTTGAAAAAGGAGATATCATCGCAAAAATTAGAGTTGTTCCGAATGAGGGAAGTTTGTTGAGTGCGAACAGCCGTATTAATTCTGCGCGATTATCTTTTGACAATGCGAATACCTTGTTTAAAAGAAATAAGATTTTATTTGAAAAAGGGGTTATATCGAAGCAAGACTTTGAAAATAGCGAATTGTCCATGAATCAAGCAAAAGAGTCTTTGGACCAAGCAAAAAACGACTTCCAAATTATTAAAATGGGATCGTTGTCAAGTGGTACTGGAGCTAATACAAATATTGTTGCTCAAATTCCAGGAACTATTTTGTCCATTCCCGTGAGAGAAGGTGACCAAGTAATTGAAAGCAATAATTTTAACGCGGGAACAACCATAGCAACCGTTGCAGACATGAGCGTTATGATTTTTGAAGGACAAGTAGATGAAGCTGAAGTTGGAAAGTTAGAGGAAGGAAAAGATATTATAGTTGTTTTAGGAGCTATAAATGATAAAGAATTTCCTGCAAAATTAACCTTTGTTGCACCAAAGGGTCTTGAAGTTAATGGAGCAGTTCAATTTACTATCAAAGCAGACGTTGAAGTAGAGCAATCGACAAACATAAGAGCGGGTTACAGTGCAAACGCTGAAATTGAGTTAGAGAGTCGTGATAGTACTTTTTGTATAAAAGAGTCTCTATTGCAATTTAATAGAATCACAGAAAAGCCATTTGTTGAAATTCAAAATGAAAATGGAGAATTTGAAAAGAAAAATGTTGAGTTAGGACTTTCAGATGGAATCAATGTTGAAATCACTGACGGCATTGAGGAAGGAGACAAAATTAAGGTTTGGAATAAAGCATCAAAAGAAAACAACGACGACGATGAGGAAAACAGAGATTAATAAAATGAAAAACAACGTATGGGTAGTGTTATTTGCTTTACTGTTTACACTAACCGGATTTTCCCAAAACAAACAATGGTCCTTAGAAGCTTGTGTTTCTTATGCTCTAGAAAATAACATTTCTATTAAACAAGCTCAAAATAATATTTTGTCAAATGAACAAGATTTAATTTCGACAAAAGGAAATTTTCTTCCAGCAGTTAGTGCCAATATGGGGCATCGTTTAACACTAGGTAATGCTGAAATATTTCAGGGTCAATTTGTTGACAGAACTGCAAATAGTACAACTGTGGGACTGAGTGTTAATCAAACCGTGTTTAATGGTTTTAGAAACACCTACTTGTTCAAACAAGCGCAGTTGAATAAAGAAGCTAACGAACTTGAACTAAATAGAATAAAGGACAATATTGCCTTAAGCGTTGCAAATTTCTACTTAAATGTACTTTTTAATAAAGAGAATTTAGAAACTTCAAAAATGCAATTAGAATTTTCTAAAAAACAACTAGATCAAGTAAAGGAATTAGTCGAAGCAGGTGTCCAGCCACAAGCAAATATCTATGATGCTGAAGCAACCTTGGCAAGTGATGAGCAAAGCCTTACGATTGCTGAAAATAATTACAGACTGTCTTTGTTGTCTTTATCGCAGGTCTTACAATTACCTTTTGAAGGATTTCAGGTTGAGTTTATTGATATCGATGACCCAGCAGTAGAAATAATGTATTCAGATGTGAAGTTTGTATTAAATTATGCATTGGAAAATAGAAATGAAATTAAATTAGCTAAGAAAAATATTGAAGGGGCAGAATTAAGCACAGAAATATCAAAAAGTGGGTTCTATCCAACAGTCTCTGCAGGGTATAGCTTCGGTTCTAATGTGTTTTTTACAAATCTAAGCGATATGGAGGCCTCATTTTTAGATCAATTAGACGCCCAAAAATCTCATGGATTTAGTTTAAACGTCAATATTCCTATTTTTTCAAGACTTCAAAACAAAACAAGTGTTGCAAAGTCAAAAATTAATGAAGAACGAAATAAGTTAAGTTTAGATCAGGCAAAACTTGATATCGAGTCAAATGTGCAGCAGGCATTTACTGATGCCCAGGGTGCACTTAAATCATATCAGGCATCGAAGAAATCATTGGCCGCACAAAAGCTTGCATTTCAAAACTCTCAAGAACGTTACAATATTGGTGCTATGAATGCCTTTGATTTGGAGCAAACACGTATTCGACTCATTAATGCAAAATCGGCATCCATCAATGCAAAATATGATTTTATTTTTAAAACTAAAGTTTTAGATTTTTATATTGGTAAACCAATAACTTTAGACTAAAATTGGCGCACATATTAAACATAGAAACTGCCACTACCAATTGTTCTGTCTCTCTTTCTTTTGATGGAGACATCTTAGCGATTAGAGAAGATTATAATGATACATATTCTCATTCTGAGCGTCTTCATACTTATATTGATGAGGTTCTAAAAGAGAGCAATATGAGGCCCAATGATCTCTCAGCAATTGCAGTTAGTAAAGGGCCAGGTTCTTATACGGGTTTGAGAATCGGAGTGTCTACGGCAAAAGGTTTATGTTTTGCTCTAGACAAACCATTAATTTCTATTCCTACCTTAGAATCACTGGCATATCAGGTTACAACAGATAAAGGGGTAATTATACCCATGCTAGATGCAAGGCGCTTGGAGGTGTACGCATCGATATATGATTGTCAATACAAACAAGTTAGGGAAACAAAAGCTGAGATATTAGGTTCTCACTCATTTTCAGATTATTTACATAAAAATACAGTTACCTTCATTGGTAGCGGTGTCTTGAAAACAACAGAATTAATTAAACATCCTAATGCTGTTTTTATCCAAAATAAATTGCCATCTGCGAGAGACATGGGACAACTAGCTTATGCTAAATACAAAAAAAACGACATCGAAGATGTCGCTTATTTTGAGCCCTATTATTTAAAAGATTTTTTGACACAAAACCCAAGATAGTGGGAGCTATTTTTTTATTTGAACTTGATGTGGATAAGGAATTTCTATTCCAGCAGTATCAAGGGCCTCCTTAGTTTGTTCAGTCACGTCAAAATATACAGTCCAATAATCTTCAGTTTTACACCAAGGTCTTACGGTAAAGTTAATAGAGCTGTCTGCTAGTTCTAAGACATTTACCGTGGGTACTGGATCATTGATGACCTTTGGATGAGCACTTATCACATTCATAAGAACTTCTTTTGTTTTTTTGATGTCAGAATCATAACTTACTCCAAACGTTAAATCAACTCGTCGTGTACCCTCTGTTGAATAATTAACAATGTTACCATTTGATAATGCTCCATTAGGTAAAATCACCTCTTTATTGGAGCGACCAATAAGTCTTGTTGTGAAAATTTCAATTTCTTTCACAACACCTACTTCGCCTTGTGCTTCGATTAAGTCACCAATTTTAAAAGGTCTAAAAATCATAATTAAAACACCACCAGCAAAATTTGCAAGACTTCCTTGTAAAGCGAGACCGATGGCCAATCCTGCAGCACCGATAATGGCAGCAAAGGAAGTAGTTGGCACGCCTAAAGTTCCTAATAAGGTTATGATTAAAAGAATTTTTAAAATCCAGCTACCAAGATTTAATAAGAACTTTTGTAAACTTACATCATAGTCTCCTTTCTCCATGATTTTTTTCATTCCAAGCATCATTTTTTTGATGACCCAAGAACCTACGATCCAAATAATAATAGCACCGATAACTTTTGGGCCATATGTAGAAAGGGTTGTAATTAATTTATCTAAAAGTTGTTCTAAATTCATAGTTGATAGTTTTTAATAGATTATTATAAGCACATAATTAGGTAATTGAAGTGTGTATAAATCAATTACAGGTAATTATTATTACACATTTAGTTTATAAATTCTATAGCTTTTGAAACTTCTGAAACGGGAAGTTTACAAGCTTTATTGACACAAACATAAATAAGAGTAGTCCCTTCAACAAAGCGATTTTTCAGCAATGGTAAATTATTGTCTGTTTTACTACCAATAATGAGTATGTTTGGTAAATAATGAGTATTCAGTGCTTTTATAGTATTTTCTGCATCAGGACCAACCACAGCTACTTCAAAATAATTATTCGTGTAATCAAGCATTAAATTAAGCCAATTTGAAAAGGTCGATGGGAATTCTGATATTTCAGGGACAATATTATGTAACATTGTTTTTGCTGTATTGGCGTAGGCATTATTATCAAAATAATGAGATAGTCTCAATAAATTTTTAGCCATTATTGAGTTGCTTGAGGAAATAACATTATCCCTATATTCTGTACTTCTCGTGACGAGTTTTGAATCATCATCGGAGGTGAAATAAAATAATGTTGTAGTATCGTTATAAAAGTGATCAAAAACATAATTAGTTAAATCTCTAGAATTGACTAGCCATTTTTCGTCAAGTGTGTTTTCGTACAAACTTAAAAAGGCCTCTATAACGGCAGCGTAATCTTCTAAATATCCATTAATGGTGCTCTTGCCATCCTTAAAGTTATGAAATAAACCACCATCGTCTTTGAGTTGCTGATCTAAAATAAACGTGGCATTTTTGACAGCAGCATCTAAAAATCTTGGATTATCAAAAACGCGATACGCATCGATATAACCTTTAATCATTAAGGCATTCCAAGACGTAAGTACTTTGTCATCTAATCGTGGCTTATGTCTCTTTGATCTTTCTTGATGTAACACTGTTTTCCAAGTCTTTTTTTTGTCATTAAGCTCAGAGATCGTAAGATTGTATTTTTCAATAAATTGAAGGTCTTCTTCTTTTCTAATTAATACGTAATTGTTGTCTTCCCACAAGCCATAATCGTTCACATTGTAATAATCTGCAAAAACATCAAAGTCATCGCCTAATATTTGTTGCAGTTCGTTGGATTCCCACACATAAAAAGCACCTTCTTCAAGTGTACCGTTCGGCGTCTTACTGTCGGCATCTAATGAGGAGTAAAAAGTTCCGTTAGAAGCGGTTAACTCAGATTCTATAAAGTTTAAAGTCTCAAACACAACCTCTTTGTATAGCGGGTTTTTAGTAATTAAAAAGGCATCACTGTATAAACTCACTAATTGGGCATTATCATAAAGCATTTTTTCAAAATGAGGAATATGCCATTTTTCATCAACGGAATAGCGTGAGAAACCACCTCCAACATGATCAAAGATGCCTCCAAAGGCCATCTTTTTTAAGCTTAGATTGACATGTTTCTGTAATTTAATATCATTATTTTGATAAGCTTCTCGCATCAAAAATTGAATATTATTTGGCATCATGAATTTAGGCGCCCCATTGACACCACCGTAAATAGTATCAAAACGATTTCCCCATTTTTCAATTGCTTCTGTTATAAAGTCATGTTTAAAGTCAAGTTCGCTGTTATTGACACTAACAAGATCTAAAGATTTAATCCCAGCCTCCAATTTATCGGCATAATCTAGAAGTTTTTCAGGCGTATCTTCGTAAACAATAGCTATTTGTTTTAATACGTTTAACCATTGTTCTTTTTTAAAATAGGTGCCACCCCAAACTGGGCGTCCATCAGGTAATGCAATAACATTGAGTGGCCAGCCACCGCTACCTGTCATTAATTGAACAGCGTTCATGTATACTTGATCAACATCTGGACGTTCCTCTCTATCTACTTTAATATTGATAAATTGTGTATTCATTACTTTGGCAACTAGAGAGTCTTCAAAACTCTCTTCTTCCATAACATGACACCAATGGCAGGCTGCATAGCCAACACTTATTAGAATAAGCTTGTTTGATGACTTGGCTTCATTGAGGGTATTATCGTTCCAGGCTTTCCAATTTACAGGATTATGAGCATGTTGCAACAAATATGGACTGGTTTCATTGATGAGTTCGTTGGTATGTGCATGTGTCATGTGTTCTGAAATTTCACTCTTACAACTTAAAAGTGCGATTGCTAGTAGTATGAAAAATAGTAAATGTTTTAACATATGTCAAAAGTATAAAAAGTAATGTGGAATACAGCTATCATAGAAATGCTAAATAAGTGATAAGTAACTATTAATTAGCCATTTACGGCCTCTACAGATTCTATTTTGTCTTTTAGCATTTCTTTTAACATATTTTCAATTCCATTTTTTAATGTAAAGGTTGATGATGGACAACCGCTACATGCTCCTTGTAAGATAACTTTTACATTTTTTGTTGCAGCATCATAAGATTCAAATTGAATATTGCCACCGTCACTTGCAACCGCTGGTTTTACGTATTCTTCCAAAATATTGATGATTTCTTTCGAAATATCATCTAGATTCTCAAAATGTGCCTCTTTTGCTTGTTCTGTCTGTTGGGTCAATTCTGGTGCGTCAGAGGTTATTATCGGGCTGCCATTTTCGATATATATTTTTATAAATTCACGTAATTCCATGGTAATGTCATTCCAATCTGCAATATCAAATTTTGTAATAGACACGTAATTTTTGTCAATAAAGACTTGTTTTACAAAAGGGAAATGAAATAGTTTTGCAGCAAAAGGAGATGATTTTGTGTCGTCAATAGACGTAAATTCAAACATAGCAGGTACTAAGTTTTTATTGGCAACAAATTTAATCACTGCGGGGTTGGGTGTGCTTTCTGCATAAACTGTAACAGGAATTTTATGATCACTTACCTCTGCAGAAATTATAGAACCACCATCATTTAGGTAATTTTCAATTTGTTCTCTAACTTCCTCTTGCACGTCTGCCCAATCTACAATGTCATAACGTTCTATGGCAATAAAATTACCCGAGATGTATATTTTTTTTACAAAGGGTAGATAAAATAATTGCTGAGCGATTGCTGAGTCTTTTGCGTCATCAATATTATCAAACTCAAAGCTTTGATATTGAGTTAAAAAGGTGTTAGATTCAAATTTTAGTATGGCTGGGTTGTTTGTTTGTTGTATTGAAACGGAAATTTTTCTCATTATATCTATTTTCTGCAAAAATAATAAAAGAAAAGATGAGTTATATATATATTTGAAATTCGTTGGCCAAATTTATCATGCAGAAAACAACCTACATAATAATCCTTATCTTCTTTACTATAGGAGGTTATGCACAGGATCCAATTATTGCTATTAATGATGCAGGCGATACCCAATCATTTTTTGGACCAGAACAGCTCATTGATGAAGTATTAATTAATTCTACCTGTTCTACGATTAGAGATTTTACGCAACAGGTTTTTGGTGCTCCGACAGACACAAATATAAAAAGCTATGGTTACTTTAAACGAGCGGGAGGAACAACTTTTCCATTTGAAGAAGGGATTGTTATTTCTTCAGGAAAAGCATTCGAAGGTGGAAACTCAATTGATACAGCAACAGTAGGCGGCTGCGCTGGCTGTGGACTCGGTTTGAGTGGAGATGCTGATCTCGACGTGGCACTGAGTTCTACTGAAATTTCTGAAGATAGTATAACCATTCCTGATACTTTGTTGATGGTCACATTTGTTAATTCAGAACCAACAGTAACAGGAGCATCACCAGTGATTGAAACATCATCGATATTCCATCCACCATAAGCAACAGATCCATCACTATCAGATCTCCATCTGATATATACAGTACTTTGACCATCTGCAAT
>ERZ651770.1076-NODE-1076-length-11556-cov-4.204896_pt1 | contig 11556 bp, 20 predicted proteins | sample MGYA00514756_ERZ651770 | MGnify/ENA metagenome assembly ERZ651770
AATGAATTTGCCGCGAAAAGCTGTCCGTGCTTTGATGCTAATAAAGAATATTGTAATATATAAATAAATGGGAAAATTAAAAAAAGGAAGATTAGCTGAAATAGTTAAGGAGCTAGCGGGAGCTTCTAAAATGCATTTAAAGCAATCAAAAGAAATTGAAAGCCATATTGACGATATGGAATCCCCGCTTAAAAAAACAAGAAAAAGAAAATTAACTGCAAGTTGCAAAGCCGCTGCTAAAAAAAAGTTTGATGTGTATCCATCTGCTTATGCTAATATGTGGGCTTCAAAGCAACAAGGTAAAGGTAAGTGCTAATGGCATTTTATATAAATCCTCCTTTTCATAAAGGATCAAAAGGCGGCGGAACTACTAAAGCTTGTTTGCCAAAAGCAAAAATAGCCAGTATGAGCGCAGCAGAAAAAAAGAAAGTTATTAATGCTAAAAAATCCGCAGGAAGTAAAGGTGAAAGAGTAAGGTCTAGCAAAAGCAATGTTAGCGGAACTGCTGCAAATAGTCTTGAAGATTGGGTTAAACAAGATTGGAGACAAGTTGCGAATCCAAGTAAAAAATGTGGTGAAAAATAAAAAGGAACAAAAATAAATAGGCGTACCATACCTAAAAGTTCCTGTAACCAGAAAGGGCCCTCATTACGAGAGCCCTTTTTTGATTTTAACCATCACACGCTAAACAATCTTCATTCATTGCTTGCTGTGCAATATCGCCCCGTAAGACGCTTTCTGTTCTTGTATAGTATAAAGTCTTAACTCCTTTCTTCCAAGCCTCGAAATGCACCTTATTAAGCCATTTGGGCGTTGCTACGCTTGGGAAAGCTAAGTTTAAACTAACAGACTGATCTACATACTGCTGTCTCAGTCCAGCTTGATTAACTAATTCTAGTTGATTGATTTCCTTAAACGTTTTAAAGACTTCCTTTGCGGGTATTTCGTGCCCCATAACAATATTATCAAGCTCAACAATATTTTGGACAGAGCCACCATCAGCCAGTATTTTATTCCATATTTCATTTGTATTTATTTTATGTTTTCTAAGTAATTTAACAAGCGTAGGATTTTTACGTATAAACGTTCCTTTAGCTGATTGTTCAGTAAACACATTAGCTGCCCAGGGTTCTATTCCCGCCGAGACATTGCCGCTGAGCTTACTATTGCTAACGGTAGGAGCAACAGCGCGAAGATGAGTATTACGCATACCAGTTCCAGCGCACCATAAAGGTTCACCATAAGTTTCTGCAAGAACCATACTAGCCCTTTCACTTTCAATTTTAATCTGCGAAAATATTCTCCTAGTTTCAAACTGAGATAACAAACCTTCAAAAGGTATTCCTTTCTCTTGGAGATACGTGTGCCATCCCAGGACACCCAACCCAAGAGCTCGTCCTTTCTGAGCACTACGAATGGCATTTTCAAAACCTCTAAGTCCTTTTGCTCTTTGAATAAATTCCTCCATAACCCCATCAAGAAACCATATAGAGTCGTATATAAGGTTAGTGTTTTTCCATTCATCATATTTTGCTAAGTTTAATGATGATAAACAACAAACAAAGCTGTGATTTTCATCGGTGTGTAATGCAATTTCTGAACATATGTTTGTCATATGTACTTTTAATCCGTTTTCTTTGTATGCTTTTGGATTCTTTTTATTAACGTTTCCTTTAAACATGATATACGGTTCTCCAGTTGCTTTTCGCTTTCTAAGCAGTTTGCTCCACTTATTTCTAGCTTCTGCATTTCCTTGTTCAAGCTTTCGCATAAACTTATCACCAATGATTGCGCATTGATGTAAATTAAGTGATTGTCTGTTGACATCGCCTTTTGGTTCTCGAATATCAAGCCACTCTTCAAAATCCTCGTGCTCAATGTTAATATTAACGGAAGCAGCACCTCTTCTGACTGATCCTTGGTTTGTTGCAAGTATTGTGCTGTCGTATATCTTGCAAAAGGGCACGACTCCATCTGATGTTCCATTGCCTGTAATTCTAGCGCCGGCGGGTCTTATTTGATTTATACCGATACCAACTCCACCGCCGTGCTTAGCGAGTAGCATCATCTCTAAATTCTTTTGTCCTATATCTTGTATTGAGTCTGCAACATCAATACCAAAGCAACTAATAGGTAACCCGCGATCAGTCCCAGTGTTTGAAAGTACAGGGCTAGCAAGACATAACCAGCCATTCCAAATATAATTAAAAAACGTTTCGGCCATTTCCGGTTTATATAATCTACGAGCAACCGTTTTACTGACTCTTTGGTATGCTTCACGAGGTGTTTCTCCGTCGTATAAATATCCCCCGGATATAGTCTTCTTGTATACGTCTGTATTACCCCACGAAGGGTAATCTTCTCCTTTTTTCCAATTTTCATTCCACATATTTTTATGCTATAAAGTGTTTTGTCCAAGCTATTAAACCGTTTAAGTTTAAAGCTACTAAGTTCCATTGTTTTCTTGATGCTGTTTGCACCATTACACATATAAAACCTAGGATATAAAGCCTAGGTTCTAATGTCCATTGAGCTGCTATTAAAAAGCCTGCTCCCATATATCCTGCTCTAGTCGCTAGTCGCTTCCAAGGACTTAGCCTCTTCTGCCTTACTAGATTCTTCAGCAACTTTTGTTTTAAGTTTTTCAATTGCATCTTCATAATCTGGCATTTGTTTAATTGTTTCTAATGTACCTACTGATAGGTCTTTAAGATATGCATTTTCATCTAACAGTTGTTGCACAACCTTTATAAGAGCTTGCTGTCTTTTTTCTAATAAATCTGTTTTACTTTGTTTTTGTCCTTTCATTATTGTTTTTTTTAACAAAATCTCTCATACCATTCCAGTTAAGATCTTTGTATATTTCTTCTTCAGTTATATCTATACTACCAAATATCTTCGAAGTCCTCGCCTTCTCCAGCTTTTGAGTAATCAGTTGGCCTAGTTGCGAAAAAATCAGTATGAGTGACCCCGCCGGTAAGATGATAGAACCAATCAAGATTAGCCGCTGCTTTAGTGTCATACGCAAAATACGATCCAAGGTCAACATAACCGAGTTCCACAAGTTTTTCATTTGCTCTCTTTTTTATAAATTGTTTTAAATCATTAGCTGATATACCTTCAATATCTCCGGCTTCAAACATTTTGTCAATATAGCTACTTTCAAGCTTTACCATTGTTTCAGCAGCTTTAACTATATCTTCTCGACATAAATGCAGTAATTGATCGTTTTCACTGCACATATCACGATATAGCTTGCAGCCCATCTTGCTATGTAATGATTCATCTCTTACTGACCATTTCATTTGTTGCCCGATACCCTTGAGTAAATTTCGAAGCTGAAAACTATACAGCACTGCAAAAGCAGAATACAAACTAACTCCTTCAGCGAAGGCTGAAAATACAGCCAGGCTTTTCGCAATACCAATAGAATCGCTACCGTTATAAGCAACCAAATTATCAAATCTTGCAGACGTGGCTGGTTCGTGTAAAAACGCTTCATAGTCTTCTAGCTTTAAAGTTTCATTTAAGTAGCTATATGCTACGGCATGCACAGTTTCCTGTGAGCCGAACATCATAGCCATTTGTCTTATTTCGTGTTTAGGAAACCACGATACGACGTTCTGGGTCCAATAGTCTGATACCGCGCATTCTGTCTGCGCGAAGCCAAGAAGTATGTTCCCGACAAGGTGTTTTTCTTTTTCGTTAAGTTTTTCATTCCAATCTTTTATATCGCTCTGCATTGAGATTTCAGTGTGTAACCAAAATGCTTGAGCTTGTTTTAACCAACCTTCTGTATAATATTCAGGGTATTCAAACGGTTTGTACGCTATGCGCTCATCAAACAACCCCATTATTTGTAAATACAAAGTGCTAAGTCCACAAACGGTATGTATAATACATGTGTTGTATGTTCTGGTTCTTCGTATGTTCTAATACCTAGTAGCACGCCGGGATAAAACCCAACTTCAATAGTCCAAGCTACTTTATTTTCTTTTTTCATATTATTCCGTATTTTTTTTGTAATTCTACTAGTTCTTTATATTTAACTTTGCCTCGCATTTCCCAGCTCCATTTAACAAACTTATCAATTTGACGCTCAGCGTATTTTTGTCTTGCTATCCTTTTTGCTTCGAAAGGATTATGCTTACGGTCTCGTCGCATTCTTTTTGATTTTGTGGTTTGTATAATGTATAGCCAGGAAATTGTCTTACTATTAGCTGTTTAAATAACTTCCAGCGCATAGGAAACGATTCGTTTGCTCTACCTTTAGTTTCAATTATAAAGTCTTCGCCAATAAAATCCGGTGTATATTTTATAGGTAATATGCGTTTGCATCCTCTGTTTTTATAATCACCTTTGCCGTTAGATTGACGCTCGTATACTTCGTTTTCAAAATGAAAACCATTAAGTAATACAAACGTTTCACCTTCGTATTTAGATTTTATTTTAGCTTTTCTTAAAGCCATATACATATAGCGTTCAAGACCTGACGCAAAGTTGATACCATCATAGGTAACCTTTCTTGATACAACGGGTCCTCTCTTTTTACTTTTTCGTTTATAAGGTTGCCTCTTCATCTTGTAGGTTTTCTGTGTAAACTTCTTTAGCTTTTTGCAAATATAGCACTGCATCCATAAGTTCTTCTTGTAAGTGATTGAGCCATTGAAACATTTCAGATGGATCTTTGTCAAGTGTTACGCCATACTTTGCGAAGCCTACGTCAGATCTTGATACAAACTTGTTTACAACACGTTTAACTACTGGGTCTCTAAATTCTATTTCTTGTTTGCTCATAGTGTTTGTTTTAAACCTGTTTTTACAAATGTCCCATTGTGCATTACACCCGTGCGATTAGCTATTTCATTATAAGCTGAATCAATACAGTTTTCAATTTGCATACCTTCTAGCGCGGCTAGATTTGTTAGTACAACAACCATATCACCAATAGCATCTTTTATTTCGTAGCTATCTTTATTAAGTAATGCAGCTGCTAATTCGCCAGCTTCTTCCATAAGCTTAACATATTGAGTATGTGAATTGCCTTCTTTGTATATACCTCTTTCAGCAGCCCAATCTCTAATAAGGCTAAATCTATTGGAAGCTTCTGCAACATTGTCTTTAGGATTAAAAAATGCTTCATAAAAAGCTTTGTTATATATGTAGCATCGCTTATCGTTGTACATAGAACTTTTAGCATTAGCTATTATCCAGTTAACATGCATTGCTTCTATTTTAAAATTCCCGTGAGATGTTTCCCAGCTTAAGCCTATATTGTCCATTAAACGGCCTTTAAGCTTATTTAACGGACAAGGGAATGTACTAGTCTGCTCTGTAGCGTTAATTTTCATTTGATTAGATTTTTTATTTAACTTGTTATATTTTGTCCTATCAACTTTGTAGCCATAAGACTTTTGAAGCTCTATTTCACGGTCTGATATATAATCTATATCGTCTGACTGTTCAAGAACTTCATACTCATTCTCCTTATAACCTTGTATAAGGGTGACCCGTGTATTAAGATCACGTGTAACGCCGATCTTTTTACCAGGTATGTGGTATAAATAATACATAATTTTTGTTATTTGCCAACACTTAATTCTGCTTTAATTGCAGGGTAAGGATTGTAGTTCATTAATTTAATTTCATTTAATTCAGGTATACAAATTTGACCTTGTATTTCGTCATTAAGTTTAACGCCTTCATGTACATATAAACTAGGCAATACTCGCTTTGATCTGTCTAAGTACAATAAAGATTGTTCTAAGTGATTGTTGTATAGATGACAATCACCAAGCTGTCCTATTAGCTGCCCAGGCTTCATATTAGAGCCTTTAGCCAATAACTCGAGTAATAAGCCATACATTGCAATATCGTACGGCAGACCAAGAAAAACGTCTGCTGATCTTTGTTGCCACATAAGGTCTAGCTTACCGTTGTTTATATAAACTTGAAAGCCGTAATGACACGGTGGCAAAACCATATCTTTCATTTCAGCTGGGTTCCATGCGCTAATCATTAAGCGTCTAGAATTTGGATTACACTTAATATCGTGTACAAGTTGCCAAAGCTGATCTACACCTCCGAAATCACGCCATTGCTTGCCATATACAGGGCCTAGTGTTTCATCTGTTCTACCTGATCGTTCGTAATCTGGCCGCCAATACTTAACACCGTTATCTTCTAAGTATTTGAGGTCTGTTCTGCCTTGTAAGATCCAAAGTAGCTCTGTTTTTGCAGCTTTGAAACTAACTCGCTTTCTTGTAAGCATAGGGAATCCCATTGACATATCATGTCTAATCGTTGCTCCGAAGATAGAGGTTGTCCCTGTGCCTGTTCGATCTGCTTTATCCAGTCCTTCGAAAAGGATTGTTTCCATAAGCTTTTTATATTCATCTTCTATGTTTGTCATAATAAAATTTACAATATTCAAATATTTTTTTCCATATTTCTGTTTTGCCGTATGTTTCAGGGCTTGTATGTGTTTTACCTTTGTTTTTGATATCTACATACCAAGCGGTTGTTGATTTAGCTTTAGGTGATATAGCTATGTTATTTCTAACACACCATCTATATGCTTTCCATAGCTTAGGATCCATTGTTGTTGTACCCATATTTACCTGGCCTTTCTTAGCCTTAAATCCGCTGCCCATTTATTCCCACGGCATTTTTTCACCCGACACATTAACTTCTTCATGTGGTATAAAACAACCTGACTTTGGTTCCCACTTAAAGTGTGCTTCAGCTCCATTTTCACCGAGGTTTTGAAACTTAACTTTAAGAACCTTAGCTTTAACAGTCTTAGCTTCATAATCTCTGTGAACCAGTAAGCCGTGATAACTAGCATCATACCATTCACCGCCGCCTTTAATGTTGTACATTGATGGCTCTTCGATTTTACCGTCTTGTGTTTTATACATCTTAGTAGGGTGAGCTACTATAAATACTAGTACGTCATACTTCTTAGCAAAGATTTCAATTTTAGTTAAGTATTCCATTGTATAACGGTTAACGTCTTCTGTTTTACAATCAACGTCTCTAACCTTGTTATACGGATCTATAACTAAACATTTAATTCCTTTACGCTTAACAAGCTCTGCACCTTTTCTAAGTACTGATTCAAGAGTGTAACGTTCCATGTCAATATGAAAGTAATTAGTATTGCAATGATCAGCTACTTGATTCCAGCGATCAGTACCAATATCATCTCTTGTTGGCATACCTTGCCAAGTTTTACGCATTAACTTATGCGCATGTAAATATGTTGGTACATTTTCTGGTGAAGCAAACGCCGTTTTCCAGCCATAGTTTTGGTTATAGCCAACAACCATTTGGTCGACAAAATCACTTTTACCGGAAGATGGAATACCAGTGACAGTAATGAATTGACCAGTGTAAGTTGAAAATATATCGTCAAAGTTTTGTAGGCCAACTTGAAATCCAGGTTTGAAACCATTACGCACAAAGTCCGTAACTTCGTCTTCAATATCCCTGAACGTTGTAACATTCTCCAGTGGTACTGGTCTTGCCCCTGAAATACGCTCTGATAGTTTTTCTTTTCCATGTTTTTGTAAGTATTCATTTGCATCTTTACAATCATCAAACGACGCTAAGTAACACACTTCAGATCCTAGCCTACGAATAAGCTCTGACTGCAATGCTTGTCCTGCTTCGTCTGAATCAACAGCTAGTATAATCTTTTCTTTGTCTTCGAAATAGTCTATACAAGCATCTAAGTATTCAAGGTTATTACTATTTAAAGTAGCACCGTTTGGCACCGATATTGCATTTGTTATACCAGCTTCGTGTAACGCTAGCACGTCCATTTCGCCTTCAACTATAACACAATACTCATAACCTATTATACTGTTTATATTATAGAATACTTTTTCAGCACCCTTATATAATTTAAAGTTTTTTCTTCCATCGCGATACTTAACATTAATAAGTTGATCGCCCATAAAATAGTTAAACTTTATAACGTTCTCGGTTTTACCGGTCTGTGGCATATACTCAGGACCCTCACTGATTTTAAGTTCAGCAAGAGTCTTCTGAGATATTCCCCTAGTCTTAAACCATTCAACTACTTTGCTAGCTGGAGGATTATGTTTGATCTCCTCAGGTCTTACATATACCTTTTCACTAGCACCTTTACGTTGATACGTATGCAGTTGAAATGATGTATTACAATTGTGACAAGTACCGAGACCACGTTCCCAATCGTATGAAGCACACTTTAACTTTTGCTTCTTGGGTTGTCTATCAGAAGAACACAAAGGACAAGTCCCTTGCTTTTTACCTTCTTCAAGCTTATATTGATTGAACTCATCAATCAAGAATCCATTGATCTCTGTTGTCTGCATTAATTTAATTTAATTAAAATGGTAAATCATCATCTTGGGGTTGTGCAACTGCTGCTTGTTGAGGTTGACCCTCTCTCGGTGCAGCTGCTACATTATCACCGTTTGTCCATACGATTTTGACATTTCCCAAATAAACTTTTGGTACTTTAGCCTCTCGCTCTTCTTTTGTTTGTTCTACAACAACTGGACCTTGTTGTCCGTAAGCATCAACCTCATCGTTAATTGTAATAGTGATAGGAAGATACTTTCCTTTTTTACCCACATAGATTTTATCTTTAGGGATTTCATTCAAGTTAATACTTGCTTTAATAATACTTGCCATAATTATAGGGTTTTGTTAATAAAATAATTTTCCGGTTTAAAGTCCGGATTCTTAAAAAATAAATTGTAAGCTTCGCTTGCTTCTTGTACTTTGTCTTCACCGAATGATAAAAACTTATCAGAGCAATCATATATGCCAATTTGATGCGTGTTCTTGTCAATAACCATAAAGATCATTTCATAACCAAACAGCTTTTGATATATATAAGCCTGACTGTTATAATTGTACTTTGAAGCTGAGTATCTGAATTTTGAAATGTCGGCTGTAGTTTTTAAATCAATGATTAATTTTTCATCATGATTTATAATATCAGCTTTGCCTTTCCATTGATTTCCAAATATCTCTGCAATGCCAGGTACTTCATATTCTACATTTTCACCACGGATTAAACTTTTACATATGCTGTTTGACATCATTTTGTCTACAAGCAATTCAGTTTGATCTACTTCGTGTTGTAATAAACATAGCTCTCCATTTGAGATCTCTTTGTACGCTTTTGTATTCCTTGTTGTAGCTTCTACAATCTTAAAGCTTTTAAGTTTGTGAGGCTCAAGAATGGCTGTGTGAAAGTAACCACCAACTAAAAATGCTGGTATAGGCTTCATTGGTTTGCCAAGCGCTAAAGGATTTGTTAATAGCGTTGAAATGTCTGAGTTGCTTAGAAACTGCTTTCCAAACTTACCGTAGTAATGCTCATCGCTTTTCAACTTATTTAACTCTTCTTTTCTTTTCATTATAAAGTATTTAATACACCAGCTGGAACGTCATATTTCTTTTTAATAGCGTCCACTGTGCCACCTGATTTGATAAAAGCTTTAGCTTTTGTTAATGCCGCTCCTTCTAATTTAGGCTTTGCGGTATTGCCTCTTCCGTGGTTGTTCGTTGCATCACTGTCTGCTGTGTCATCAATTAAGAACAAGTTGCCTAACGCATATTTTTTAGCATAAGACGACGCTGAACCAAATTGTTGAGGTACATTCATACCCTTTTGATTTAAGTCAACGCCAACGATTGATGTAGCAGTTATTGCATGCTCACCGTCACTTACTGTAGCTGTAGATTCCATTATAGGTAATCCTGCAACTTCGCTTAGTGTTTCGTTGATTGTTACTGAGACTCCTAACTCTAAGAGAAAGGGTTTTGTAGCTTCTAGGATGTCTTCGGCTGACCGGAAGTTATACTTGCCGAAGGAGTTAAATCTACTCTTTTTCGATTTAAACTTTGTCTGAATTGTTGCTAACTTTTCGTTTATGGTCATAATAATATAATTACATATTTAGTTATTAATTTACTTCTAATCTATAATATATCAAGTACTTGCGTCTGATCTACATTATCAATTAGTTTTTGTACCGCTTGCTTTTTAAGCTCCGATACTCTTACATAAGAGCTCACACCTTGTATGTTTAAGATGCTTGCAATTTCTTTAGCTGAGTGCTTGTCACAGTCTAAACCGTACGACAATCTCAACACTTCGTATTCGTTCCCTGATAGATGCTTTTCCATCAGACCTTTCAAATATACATTCATTAATTGTATGTTATAAGGCTCTGATTTATCTGGTACTTGATACAGCATATTTTCATCATCATCATTTGTTACCTGTGCGTCAATACTTAAGAACACACTGTTAAAAAACATAGCAACCATTTTTTTATCGTTAGGGTTATTACGTATTTCATTTAGTTTGTGTTCAGGTATTCTTATATCGCCGCGCATCATATCAATCCTACGTCTAATGTTGCCTTTAATTCTTTTGCTAAGAAAAGATTTTAAAGTCTTTTCAATATCATCAGATTCTTTTAGCATTTCCCAATCAAGCTTATCTACAGCTCTAATTAAGCCTTCATTGCCGATTTGTAATAAATCGTTAATGCTCAATACACCAGAGGCTTGCTGTGTTGTAGAGAACTTCCGTGCTAGGTTTTCTACAAGTGGCATAAACTTAATAATAAGTTCATCTCTGGTGTAACTGGAATAAGCATTGTTGTCAGGCATAGAAGCTTTTAAATCTTCTTTATACCTTACGTAGTTTGATACATTATACTTCTTCATCTTCCTCTAGTTTTTCAAAAGCATTCAACATTTTTTCGTTGTCGGCATAGTATATATTTTTTATACTTGCCATCCATTCATTAAAGTCTAGTTTCATATCTCTTTGTTTAAAAGTTCTTTTTCTTTTTTAAGTTCCATACTCATGTTTCTGTGTATAGTACGCGGAGAACAACCTAATATCCTAGATAGACCCATAATAGTTATTGGCCTGTTTTCGTCATGCAGTTCTAACATACATTGGTATATGTCAGATTCTGTAACAGACTTTGATCGACCAACCATAGTGCCAACTATTTTAAATTTTTCTTCAGTTGTTAAACCGCTGAACTCTTTAAATATAATTTTACGCAACTTGTTTGGTGGTGGCTTTTCTAAATCCATCATGCTAACATCATAGATTATAGAATTAACCACAGCATTACTAGGTGTAAATGTAATAAAGCCTGTTCGCTTGTTGCATATATACTTAGCTAAGCTTTCGAACTCGTCTGGGTCCATCTGTGGATTTAAGTACCATAACACATACATGTGCCATTTAAGTGACTTAAACGTTGTTATTTTAGCTTTACTTCGAAACAATTCGTAGCATTCGTGTGTACCATTTTCGTAGTAATCACCCCAATCAAAAACCTCACTTGGCTGATCGTTTAAGGGTGACCTACGATAAATAATACGTCTCTTGACTAAATAATCAAGGCTTCTGGTGTGTGACATAAGCTTGTTATTATTATATTATAATAGCTAGTGTCGCTATTTGTTATTAATCCTGTTATAATGACAGTCAAGAAGTTGATGTACAACCTCTTCACTTATCAT
>ERZ651770.1078-NODE-1078-length-11535-cov-2.884360_pt1 | contig 11535 bp, 7 predicted proteins | sample MGYA00514756_ERZ651770 | MGnify/ENA metagenome assembly ERZ651770
TACTTTTGTTCCTTTTCTGCGTTTCTAGTGCTAATGCTCAGTACTTTTCACTTGGTTCTGGCCTCACTGCAACTAATGTGAGTTCAGATGGATCTATTGTCGTGGGGGATAATGGAGGCCAAAACTTTATGTGGACACAAGACACTGGTGTGGTTTTAATTGGAGGTGTTGCTCCACAAAATTACGGTGGGCGAACAGATGTTAGTGGAGATGGTACACTTATTTCAGCTACCAGGATTAATCCAGACACTAATTTAGGAGAACTAAGCTCTTATAATGTTTCTACACAAACATGGACTTCTCATGGCTCTTTAGGATCCTCCTCTGGAAGCTCTGCAAGTTCTGCCTGGGGAATGTCCTCAGATGGGCTTACTATCGTTGGTTTAGGATGGGTAAATGCTGGAAGTGCGCATGCTATTAAATGGACTGCTGCCCAAGGTGTTGAAGATCTTGGAAGTACCGTTAGTGGCAGAAGTACAAGGGCAAACGCCGCCAATAGTGATGGTACTATTATCGCAGGATGGCAGGATTCCTCATCTGGTTTTAGGCAAGGTGCGGTATGGACCAATGGAGTTCAGAACTTGATTACCCACCCCAACGGTGATTCTGCCACCGAAGCCGGCGCGATATCTGCAGATGGTCTTTGGGTTTCTGGAGGACAGGGGTTTTCTAATAATTACCAAGCCTGGAAATGGAGTGCCGCTACAGGGATTATTGATATAGGTCCAGCGCCTACATCTGGTTGGAGAGGTGCCGCAACAGGACTAACTGCAGATGGATCTTCGGCTGTAGGCTTCTATCGTCCTTGGCCAGCACCTGCAACTTTTGGTAGAGGGTTTATACATACAGATATAGATGGGATGGTAGATTTAACCGATTATGCCATTACTTTAGGAATCGATGTACAAGGAGCAATTCTCGCATTGCCCTTGGGTATTTCTCAGGACGGCTCTACCGTGGTAGGTGTAACCAATTCTGGGCAAGGCTTTGTGTTAAAATTACCTTCACCCCCAGTAAACAATAATTGTTCTGCAGCCATCGCTCTAAATTGCGATGATTCTATTACAGGCACCACAACCAACGCCACTGATTCTGGCGGCCAGCCAGCTCCCGATGTTTATTATAGTTATACAGGATCAGGATCTGCTGAAGAAATTACAATTTCTTTGTGTAATTCAGGCACAAATTATAATACTTACTTAGCAGTTTACACTGATTGTGACTTGACTACAGAACTAATAGCCAATGATGATTTTTGTGCAGAGCAATCTGAACTAACATTCGAGTCTGACGGAATAGCCACCTACTTTATTATGGTGGAGGGAGCCCAGACAGCCTCTGGAGACTACACCCTTGAAGTTACCTGTGAAGATGTATTAGGATTAAATAATATGGCCTTTAGTAGTCTTGGGGTATATCCTAACCCGGTTGACAACGAGCTTTTTATAAACAATACCACCCCAATTACTGCTGTTACTATATATACAGTTACTGGGCAAAAGCTGTTGCATATTACCCCTAACGAGTCTAGGGTGAATATAGATACAGACTCTTTCCTCTCAGGGGTTTATTTTGCTCACATACAAGTAGGGCCAGATAAAAAAGTAGTTAAATTAATTAAATAAAGTACAAAGGGGAGGTAAACAGCCCCTGAGAATTATACATAAAAAACCCCTCAATAAAATTTTATTGAGGGGTTTACTATTTAATTAAATTAGCTAAAGAACTATCTATTTACAATGGTAAACTCAGACCTTCTGTTTAATTGATGATCTGCTTCACTACAGTTATCACCACAAGAAACTTTAGGTTGCGACTCTCCGTATCCTTTACCGCTTATTCTTTTACCGCTTATACCTTTTGAGATAATGTATTGAACCGTAGACTGCGCACGAGCCTCAGATAACCTAAGGTTGTAGGCATCAGTGGCTCTGCTATCTGTGTGAGCTCCTACTGCAATAACCATTTCTGGATATTTATTCATTACAGCAACTACTTTGTCTAACTCAAATGCCGCTTGAGCCTTAATGTTTGATTTATCAAGATCAAACAAGATAGGGTTTAAAACAATTTGATCTTCAACAATAATTTCTTCGATAGGTTTTAGTGCAATGGTTGCAGAAACTTTCTGGTCATTTGCTGGGGCAACTTTGCTAGCATTGCTCTCAAAATCTGCCAAAACTCCTTGTACTTCATGGGCTTGGTCACAGGCTGCTTTAAAAGAAACCATACCATCTACATTAGATGTTTTAGTGCTCAGTCTGTTACCCATAGTGTCGTATAAATCTACACGTGCTCCAGCAACTGCAGCGTTTGTGTTTTCATTTATGACACGTACGGCAATTGTTACCTCACAAGGTATCTCTACCGCCTCTACCATATAGATATCATCACTACCCATACCACCTTCTCTATTTGAAGACACGTACCCGCTTTGTGACGTTGGATCGTATTTGTAAGCAAAATCATCTGCAGAACTGTTCACTCCCTTTCCTAAATTGTTTACTACATCAAAACCATCTCCTTGCGCTTCTGCATAAAATACATCAAGCCCTCCAATGCCCATATGGCCATTACTAGAGAAGTATAAAGTACCATTACTATCAATGTATGGAAATAGTTCTTTCCCTTCTGTATTTATGTTATCTCCCAATCTCTCTGGTGTACCTAGAGATCCATCGCTGTTTATTGCCACCATGTATATATCAGAACCTCCTTTACCACCTGGCATATCACTTACAAAGTAAAGTGTCTTACCATCTTGGCTTAAGGCCGGATGTCCTGTAGAATACTCATTGTTGTTAAAAGGTGCAGAAACCACTCCAGACCATCCTTTACCATCTATGTTCTCTGCGTAGTATAAGTTGATTTGATTGATTCCATTGGCGCTTTTGTCGTAATCTCCTTCAAAGTAGTCGTTACGATCAAAATACATGCGCTTTCCATCTGCGCTAATTACCGCATTAGACTCGTGGTATTTTGTATTTACATCACCATTAAGTAACTCAGCATTTTTCATGGTTCCGCCTACATTGGTTGCTTTGTAGATTTCAAGATATGGTTCTTCATTCCACTGGTATGTTTTGCGAGAAGTGTTTCTTCCAGAGGCAAAGTAAAAATCTTTACCATACACAATACCACCAAAATCTGCATATTCACTATTTATATCTTCCATGTTAGTAGCGGTGTAACGCGCCATATCATCCATGATTTTTGGAATATAATTAGGGTTTTTCATAAACTCCTTAACACGAGTATCGTTTGGACTTAGCTTTGCAAAGTTTTTCATCCATGTGTTGTAGTCGCTAAATTTACCGTTTGCTTTTAAGGTTTGCGCATAGTTATAATTAGCTTCTGGATTTGCATCCTTAGACTTGGCTACTCTTTTGTAGTACATCTCAGCCTTTTTTGTGTCATTGATGAAATAGTAGCAATTTGCTAATCTTTCAAAGACATAGACATCTGTAGTTCCTTTTTTGAGAACTTTTTGATATGCCTGAGCAGCATCTGTATATGCTAATCTATCATATAGGTTATCTGCCTTTTTAGTTTTACTATTTTGAGCTGAAACAATTGTTGTAGAAACAGCGATAAGTAGAAGTATGGTATATATTTTTTTCATTTTCAATGAAATTAAATGTTGTTAATTAGAAATATCTTGGTGAACGTAAAGTACGCTTGTTGGTAAACAGATCAAACGTTAGAATAATTTCGTGAGATGATGGTGCTACAAAATTAATATCTGAAGTAACTGCATCATACGCATATCCTATACGAAGCTCTGGTAGCACCTGAAATCCAACAAGACCACTAAATGAGTCATCTACTCTGTAAGAGACTCCTAATTCAAACTTTTCGAAAAACAAGGCGTTTAAGTTGGCGTCAAAAGAAACCGGAGTTCCAAAGGCAGATTTAACCAAAACAGAAGGCTTTAACTTCGTATTTGGTGAAACCTGAAAAACATAACCAGCAGTACCAAAGAAGTGATTTACCTCAGACCCAATTTGTGTTCCGTTAGCATCTAGGTGAACAGAGTTTAACATGTTAGGCACCGATACACCAACGTAAAATTTATCGCCATACAGAAAAGCACCTGCTCCAATATTTGGATATACACTACTAATGTCTTGATTAAAGAATGGATCATTTTGATCTTGTAATTCTAAATCTACCAAACCTACATCATGAAAAGTAGCTCCGGCTTTAAGACCCAAGGCTAGTTTTGTAGTTGAGCTTAGTTGCAAGGTGTATGAAAAATCTGCAAACACATTCGTTTCGTTTACCGGCCCAAGCTCATCTTTAACAGCAGATAAACCAACTCCAACTTTATCATTTAAAGGACCATGCCCGGAAAAAGTAAATGTGGTTGGCGCTCCATCCAAAGCGGCCCATTGTGTTCTATATAAAGAGGTAAAGGAAATGTTCTCTTTAGACCCTGCATAGGCAGGATTTACAACATTCATGTTGTACATGAATTGTGTGTATTGAGGGTCTTGCTGCGCATTTGCCTCTTTGGAACAAAGTAAAACACATAAAAGTAGTAATGGTATTGATAGTATTTTTTTCATTTCTGTGGTGTTTATTTTATATTGAATGTATCAAGAATACGATTACTCTAAAGCCTATAAGCTCGATACAAATTCATCTTTATATAATATTAGTTTTTCTCTCTATTGATGTATACCCATCCTGTGTAGCTAGATCCAAATACAGGGTCTTCAGCGTTTAATCCTAAAACATAGTAATAGGTTCCTGTAGGTAACTCTTCTCCATCTGTGGTTTGTCCTCCCCATTGGTTAGAGTAATTTACAAACTCATATACAGTAGTACCATTTCTATTAAATACCTGGAAAGAATTAATTCCTGCTCTATTGTTTAAGAAACTTAGATCCAGTACATCATTAAGGCCATCCCCGTTTGGTGAGATACCTTGAGAAATAACACAATTTTCATTGTCTGTATACAGAGATACATTCACAACAGCTGTGCCCATACATCCATCACTATTTGTAACTACTACACTATATTCCTGTGTTGAAGAACCATTTTGAGACAATGTAATAACTAGCGTGTTTTCTCCCTGGTCAGGGATTAGTGTTCCATTTTCGAACCACTGATAGGTTACACCAGCATCACTAGAGTTTGCGGTGATAATAGTTTCAAAATCTGGACAAACATCAAAGTCTTCATTGAGCGTTACCACTACTGGGTCAGAAATAACTACAACAATCTCATCTGTAACAACACAGCCATCAACGGTGGTGATTTCAAGAGAGTAGGTTCCACTTTGATCTACAAATATAGAGGTGCCTGTATCGCCTGTGCTCCATAAAAAACTAGCTCCAGTTGTGTCTCCAGAAATAGCTGGAACAATTTCAAAATCTTCACTATCACAAAGGGTAACGTCTTCTCCTAAATCTAGATCTGGAACTGGTTTCACCACTACATCTATGCTCACGGTAGTTTCACTACATGGTGGGATAGAAATTGTTACGGTATAAGTACCAGATTCTAAAGGAGTAAATATAGCATCTGTTGATACTATGGTGCCACTAGCATTTGTCCACTCATAACTCACAGAGTTAAGATCTATACCACTATTTGTTGGCGTAGCATCTATGGCAGCGGCATCTTCATTAGCACACACGTCTAATTGTGATGGTAAATTGGTTGTAACTACTATAGGAAGCTCAACAATCAAATCAAAGGATGTTGTAGTGAAACAATCATCTTGATTTAAACGCTGAACCCTTGTGTAAATAGTTTCAGGATTCACCGTGTTTTGATAGGCAGCAGCTGTTGCTATTGGGTTATCTCCCGAGTCTGCATCTTCTTGAGTGGTATGGAATGTGATTTCAAAATCTGCTGGGTTTTGACCATCTAATATTTCAGCAATCTGTGAAGTAAGATCAAAGGTTGCTGTATCACTACCTGGGGTGTCCTCACAAGAGAACATATCCATAGGCGCGTCTACAGTTGGCGAGGTGCCTTCTGCGCGAATTCTAATATCATCTACGGCAATGTCGTTTCCACAGACCCCAAAAATATCATTTAATAAAACCACCTGAACTGTTGTGTTGTCTCCAGGATTAAATTCTAGAGAATATCTAATCCAGTTTGGATTTGCGCCATTTGGCACATTTCCTGTTGTGCTTGTTGCCAGAACAGTACCCGCTGCATCTTCTATTTGATAAATAATTCTTGAGTCTATTCCTGTTCCTGAACAGATATTAGTATCAATATCATACATGGTTGTCATTGCAAAATCAAAAATATGAGAGGTGTTTGCCGTTACGGCGATATCTCTTCTATAGACTTCAATTTGAGATGGTTGGTCAGAAATATCAAAGAAAATTGCCCTACCATTTGTGTCTCCACTGGTATTGTCCTCCATGCCTTGATGCCATCCAAAATTAAGACCCGTTGATATGTTTGTTACAGCATATTGGTTAGGATTTAATTGTGTAGTGGCATTAAATTCTAAAGGTGTAAAAGGGTGAGTAGTTCTACCGACACCAGTTCCGAAATCTTCTAGGAACACATCATCTGTACAATCAAAAGGAGAACATCCATTTTCTTTAGTTACCGTTATTGTATCTGTAAGTTCATCAAAACTTCCGTCAGGCATCTCAACTACTAAAGCTGCAGTATATACTGTAGTTTGATCTGGACATACCGTAAAAACAGGATCATTACTCAGCACGTTTCCGGCAGCGTCTCTCCATTCAAAAATACTTGCATTTGTTACAGGCCCTCCATTAGGAACAAAACGCCAATTTTCATTGGTAACTTCCCAAGTTCCAACATTTCTGTCTTCAGGGACACTAAATTCTGTAAGATTGTTTCCCTGTAATCCTATGGCAGCTAGACCATCATTCCAGGTAGCACACACAGGCTTGTTGATAATATTTACATCAATCACGTTTAATGATTCATACAATAAAATTTGCTGAGTTGTTAAAAGCTCGTTACACCCAAACTGAGGCACTGCATTAAAGTTTAGTACAAAAACTCTAAAAGGAGCAACGCCATTTACAAAATAGTTTATTCTATCTGGAGCAGCCGGGGCAACACCAGGATTAATATCATGATAAGCACCAAAAACAGTGTTTAAAGGGTAGTTGGCGTCATTGGTAGGGATCTGATCTGCAGGATCCATGTTCCACCCGTTATAATTTCCAGCTAGAGCAGCGTTAAAAGAAAGCTGTCCGTTTGCACCAGCAACAACATTTGTATAAGAGTTACCATAAAAATTAAATTCGAAAGGCAATGCAATCAATCCACTCCAGACATCATCTATTGTTAGATTTGTTGGAGTTCCACCCGTAACAGGTGGCACATCACAAAGAGGTCCTTGAATTTGATACGAGGTAGTGTCTAGGTTAGGCAGTGCAATATAATCTGCAACTAAATCTGTACAAAATGTTTCACAATCAATAAACATGTCAAATCCTGCATCCAATACATCACAACTTCCTTGGGCTTGACACTCAATAATACCGCTTGTAAAATCACAATTTAAATCTCCAGTTTCAACAGTAAAAGTAACCCCTGTTGTTGCTGGGTAAGGACCGAAGAATAAAACACCTGCTGTTGTTGCAGTTTGCGCCGCACTTCCTTGGTCATCAGTAACGGTGATGCTTGTAGAACTACCTAGATCGGTAATATCTACATCAATGGTGAATTGTTGACCTGTTTCGCACATTCCGTCATTTGTAAACTCAATGGTAGGATCGGTACAGGTTAAACAATTAATATCATAATTTAATGGAACAAATAAACCATCTGAACAACTAGCAATACCATCTGAGTTAATTTGCAGAGTAATGGTGTCTCCACTAGACTCGAAAACAAATCCAGACATATCACCTGTATTTCCATAAGGATTACCAGCATTAAGGTTGGTAACTCCATCTGAGTCTAAGATGATGACTTCGTCAAAATTTAGCTCTACTTGACCTTCAATAAATGTAAGTCTTAGTGGAAAGCCTGTGTCACTAGTATATACTATTTGAGTAGTATCATTGGGAGTGTAACAGTAGGTGTCGTTAAAAGAGCCATCAGCACAAGGAATTGTGGTTTGACCATATGACACGCTAAGGCATAAAAAAACCACCATAGACGCTATAGTAGTGCTTAGGTTCTTTACAAATCGATACGTGCGTGTATTTTTTTGAGAGAGTAATTTAATGTTCATTTATATTTTTTTTTGGTATTATTTTGTAGCTAAATTTAAGTAAAATTTTAATATAATGTTAACATATACCTGTTTTTAGATGTAGCGTTATTATTTATCGATTAAAACCCCAATAAAACCCCGTGTTTACAACAAAAACACGGGGTTTATCCATGGTTTAAGAGGCTTTAAAATGAGTTTTAGCTGTTTGTAACAAAGCAATTAATTTAGCCTCAGTAACTAACACTCTTGTTTTTAGGTAGTTTCAAATTATTTCTTTAAAATTAGAATCTTTTTTGAGCTCTAAAATAAATTACCTTCGCTTACAATGTATTGAAATTTGTCTGTTTGTCTTTCGTACCTTTGTTTTTTTAAAGACTTATGATAGAAGAAAAAGACATTGAATACGAAAAAACCATACTCATTGGTTTAATTACTCAAAAGCAAGACGAAGCTAAATCTGTAGAATATCTTGACGAACTTGAGTTTTTAGCCTTCACAGCTGGTGGTGAAGTACTCAAACGTTTTGTGCAGAAAATGGAAAAACCAAATCCTAAAACGTTTATAGGAACTGGTAAATTAGAAGAAGTACTTACCTATGTTCAGCAGCATGGTGTTGGAACAGTTATTTTTGACGATGAACTCTCTGCGGCGCAACAAAAAAATATTGAAAAAATCCTGGAGTGCAAAATCATTGATCGCACCAACTTAATACTAGATATTTTTGCACAGCGCGCCCAAACAAGTTATGCTAGAACACAAGTTGAGCTGGCACAATATGAGTATTTACTCCCAAGACTAGCAGGTATGTGGACACACCTTGAGAGACAGCGCGGGGGTATAGGAATGCGAGGACCCGGAGAGACAGAAATTGAAACAGATAGGCGTATTGTTAGAGATCGTATTTCATTGCTGAAAAAGAAGCTAAAAAAGATTGATCGCCAGATGGAAGTCCAGCGAGGAAATCGAGGCAAATTAGTAAGGGTTGCACTTGTAGGTTACACCAATGTTGGGAAATCTACTTTGATGAATGCAATTAGCAAAAGTGATGTCTTTGCAGAAAACAAATTATTTGCAACCCTAGATACCACAGTGCGTAAAGTAGTGGTGGGGAATCTTCCATTTTTACTTACCGACACCGTTGGTTTTATACGCAAACTCCCAACACAACTTGTAGAATCTTTTAAAAGCACCCTAGATGAGGTAAGAGAGGCAGATTTATTATTACATGTGGTAGATATCTCACACCCAAGCTTTGAAGATCATATTGCCAGTGTAGGAACTATTTTGGACGAAATTAAAAGTGCAGACAAGCCAACGATTATGGTGTTTAATAAAATTGATGCTTTTACCAACAAAACCATTGATAGTGACGATCTGGTAACAGAGAAAACAAAAGAACACTTTACCTTAGAGGAGTGGAAAGCAACTTGGATGAATAAAACCAATGGGGATGCTATTTTTGTATCTGCCCTAGAAAAACAAAATTTCGAAAGTTTTAGAAAAGTAGTGTATGATAAGGTTCGCGAAATTCATGTAACACGGTTTCCTTATAATAGTTTTTTATACCCTCAAGAGTATATTGAATAACTATAAAAAACCCAAGTTTAAGAACTTTTGTTTTAAACTTGGGTTTTTTAAATTACAGCGTTTTTTTTAAAAACCATAGGTAAGCCCAACCCCTAGCGCTTCTCTGATTTGAAATCCTTTTACGGCATTATCATCGTAAATAGCCTGAAAGGCTATATTTGCAGTAATCCATTTATTTACAGACATCACCAGGCTTATGGTGTAATCTATATCTACATTTTTTAGGTCTTCAAGATAGTTGCTGTATAGATTAAGCACATTTTCCATCACTACATTTTTTGACTTTCCAATTGCTTTTTGCAAAAGAATTAACTTTTCTCTTACCTCTTTAATTTGAGCAATAATTGAAACATTATCGGAAACCTCAAACCCTCTAATAATTGACTCAACATTCTCATTATTCAGAAAAGTTTCTGACTTTTTTAGCTCAGAATTGAATTGAAAATTAATAGTTATTTTATCTAAAGAATCTGAGAGTAAAGCAAAATCAACTTGTTTATTTTTAATGATATCGTTTCTCATAAAATAAAGTGTAATCGCTCTGTACATTGCTCCTGTATCAATATAGCGCATGCCATATTTCTGAGCAATAGATTTTGCTATTGTGCTTTTACCACAAGAGGAATGTCCGTCAATAGCAATATTAAAAGTTAAACTCATCTAGAGTCCAAAAGTACTCAAATTTGTAGCAATACTAAAATTATTTGGCGCTCCTGACAGATGATAAGAAGATCGACTATAATCAAAACGATATTTCATTACTTTAAAGCCAATACCCCAAGAAAAACCAACTAATGCAGGGCGAGTTGTAGTTGTTAAATCAAATCTTCTTTGAAAATTAAACCCACCTCTAATAAATAAACTTTTTCTAAAAGGATTAAACTCTCCTCCAATAACAATATGACGCAAAGCAGTTTTAGCAATACTCTCCTGTTTAACCTCTAACTCTCCTGAATCTGTATTAGTTTGACTAGTTAATTTATAATGAGATTTAAGTCTTACAACCCAAATGCTGCTTTTACTTTATCTACGTAGTCTAACTTCTCCCAAGTAAACAATTCCACCTCTTTGGTAACAATCGTTCCGTCTGGAGCTTTAAATGACTTAGTAACTACTTCATTCTTTCTTCCCATGTGACCGTAAGCCGCAGTTTCAGAATAAATCGGGTTTCTTAATTTCAAACGTTGCTCAATGAAATAAGGACGCATGTCGAAAATCTCAGAGATTTTCTTTGCCATATTCCACTCCATGTGAGGCTTTTGCCTCGGTTAACTTGGCCACTACCCTAATGGTAATGACATCTGTGGGTCTGTGGTACGGTGTAAGTGCTGGACTTAGCACAACCTCCCACAGATTTAGTACGTGTTAGGTCTGTTTTTCGACTTGCACGTAATTCAGTTCAACAGGCGTACCTTGCCCGAAAATATTTATTAAGACCTTCAAGCGGGCTGCTTCTTCATCAACACTCTCAACTGTTCCATTAAAACTCTGGAAAGGCCCGTCTATAACCTTAACAGTTTCACCTATATCAAAGATAATAGTTGGACGGCCGGTTTCAACACCTTCTTGAATTTGACCTACAATTCTAGCAACTTCTTTTTCGGAAACAGGCATGGGCTTGTTAGCTGATCCCAAAAATCCAGTAACTTTTGGTGTATTTTTAACCAAATGATAAGCAGCGTCTGTCAAATCAACCTTAGCTAAAACATAGCCAGGAAAGAATTTTCTTTCACTCTCTACTTTTCGTCCTTTTCTTACCTCTACTATAT
>ERZ651770.1080-NODE-1080-length-11527-cov-3.111354_pt1 | contig 11527 bp, 6 predicted proteins | sample MGYA00514756_ERZ651770 | MGnify/ENA metagenome assembly ERZ651770
TTTATAATATTATTAATTTAAATTAATTATATACACCGAGTCCTCTTACGGGGATGTACCTTTTAAGCTTTGCGGTTGGGGGCATAATGTTATTAATACCTTTTAAGCGGTGCGGTGTTCGTTCTTTGTACAGAATTGACCTAAAAAGTTAATTTTTCTTAATTTTGCATTTATACCTATTCTTACTATCAAAAACACCTTTTGTAATGAATGAAGCAAGTGAGAAAAGAAAAGCAGCTGCAGTTCGAAAAGCTGCACAACGTGCCAAAATAAAGTCTTCTGAAACGGAGGAAGAAAAAGTCCAAAGAAATCTTCGTGAAGCAAAGAGACAGGCAGAGTATAGAGCAAAGGAGACGCCCCAACAAACCCAAATAAGGTTGAGAAATATGGCTGAACAAACAGAGACTAGAAGATCTATTGAGACGCCCCAACAAACCCAAATAAGGTTGAAAAGAATTGCCGAACAAGCAGCGATTGGAAGATCCATTGAGACGCCCCAACAAACCCAAATAAGGTTGAGAAATATGGCTGAACAAGCAGAAACTAGAAGATCCATTGAGACGCCCCAACAAACCCAAATAAGGTTGAAAAGAATTGCTGAACAAGCAGCAATTAGAAGATCTATTGAGACGCCCCAACAAACCCAAATAAGGTCGAAAAGAAATGCCGAACAAGCAGCGATTAGAAGGTCTATTGAGACACCTGAACAGACAATTGTTAGGTTAGAAAATGTTGCTACACGTGCTGCAGTCAGAAGGACAACTGAAACAATTGAGGAAACTCAGGTTAGATTGCAGCAATATCAAACTTACTATGGCCGAAAAAAATTCAAAAAATATTATCCTAGACATGATCTACCTACAAACCTATTTGATCAATTTGGTGAATTTGAAAATTCTGAAAATTCAGATAATTCCACCTTTGCAGATCCTTTAGATGGAACCCAACCTGATGTGATCCCAAAAATTTCGGAAAAAATTGAGGTATATCAATCAGCTAAAACAGCTTTTATGCATTTGATGAAGACAAAAATTGGGCCAGATGAAGAAATTCCGGAAAATTTGTTAGATATCATCGAAAATTCTCTTTCAACACCACAAGAAAATGTCATCCCTCATTTGCCAATTTATGACCAAATTCATCAAGCAAATGTCTGTGTAATATGCGACAGGTATATAACAGGAATAAATGATCTGTATTGGATAAAAAAAAAAACATTCCTTTCTCATCATGCCAGGTTATGTATCCCTACTTTGGATGATCAGCTTAAACAGTGCTACCAAGTGATTGATCCCGATTTACATCATTTACTGTTATCCCCAAGAGCAAGAGTAAAGAAAAATGGTGATTATTTGTGTTGCTCTCAGTGTGAAAGAGCTTTGAGGAATGATCGATTGGATAAGAACCCTCCCAAATTTGCAATAGCAAACAATTTTGCAATTGGCAGCCTACCCAAAAATTTATTGAGTTTAGTTACTGATGTAACTAGTCCCCTTTTATCACCTGTCAGACCATTTGCCTATATTCTATCATACAGTGGTGGCGCACATAAGGTTATTACGGGATCTTTTTCGTTCTTCAACCAATCCATCGAAAAAAATATTGGTGCCTTAAACTTTCACAGGCAATCAACAAATTCAAACAATGTTTATGTTGTAATAAGCGGTAATTTCACACCCAACCAAAGACAGATAATAAGGACGAGATGTACAGTCGATGTTTCCCAATTTAACGAAATTTATACGTGGTTGAGGGGACACAACCCGAAATTTGCTGTAATGCCGGAAATATCAAATTGTCCATCACCGTTAATAATTGAGGATGATTCAAGTACTGACGATGAGCCTAAAAATCCCAATTTGGAAAGTCAGGTGGAGATTCAGTATTGGTTTCCAAATAATGGGAATCCAACAGGACCGAATTCTGTGTTTTATTCTCAAACAGCATTGGTTGATGCTCTGATAAACAGCAAAGAACCAACCCTTATTTTTACTTCCACAAATTACCAACCTGATTATAAATTGACACTTCCAATGGTGTTTCCTTTGCACTTTCCTTTTGGAGTGGGTGGAATAGAGGATGTTAGAAGAACTCCAGTATCAATTGAAGAAATCCTAAAATACTACCTAAACATTTCACTTCCCCTTTTTCAGAGATCTGATATCATTTTGGTTATTTGTCACATTTATTTCAGACGAAAAAGTTTTCAATCTGCCTATCTAAAATGTATGTCAAAATCAAGCCAAAATGGACACACAACTGGCGAAAATCTTTCTAACATTACGGAATCCGAAATAATTGAATTGTCCAAAAAGAAAAAAAATGAAATAAATGGTCAAATCGGGGCAACTTCAACTCGGTTAATTCACTCAGTTACAGCTGCATGTAAAAGTATTCCTTATTCGGATGAAGCTGCTAAAGAGGCCAGAACTAAATTGTTTTCAATGTGGTACAATTTCGGACCACCTGCCGTATTTTTTACCATATCACCTGGCGATGAGTGTAATTTCCGCATTAAACTATATTTGAACACAAAAATGGACTTGTTGCCTCAGCCAGATGCTGATGAAAATGTTCTTGTGTCAGATTCCTTATTTCGGGCAAAACTGAGAATCGATAATCCTGGTGCTTGTGCTAGGGAATACAATGCTATCATGCAAATAATTATGGAGGCTCTTGTTGGTTGGAATGTGGCTGAACAAAAGCAAACATCTATGGGTATATTTGGAGAAGTATTGGGTTGGAGTGATACAACAGAAGAACAGGGGAGAACAACACTACATTCCCACCTTTTACTCTACATTGCCTTCTTTGACAAACTTATATCTTTATTGTGGTCTAATTCTGTGGAAACCAGAAATGCAGCAAAAGAAGAACTTTGTAATTACATGAAGAAAATTATGACATCATCATATGAATTGGTAGATGAAGATTATTGCCACCAAAAACCAAAATCAATCGATGAGGGAAGTCATGACCAATGCAGGATTATACCTACCATTGTTCCAAATCAGACTCTTAGAAACATGAGACATGAAAAAATATGTCATATGTTAAATGGCGTCATAGGAAGGTGTGAAAATTGTGGCGAAACATTCACTAGTCCTAAAATTATATGGAACGCAGTACGAAACTGGGTAAAAAAAAATGGTTATGACAGCTCCTCCATTTTCCAAAATGTCGACAATCCCGTACCTGTCTCATTTAACCGAATTGACAATTTTTCTCAACGATTTACTTATGACATGGAATATTATACACGTAACCCATGTGAGGAAATGGAAAGAATACTACGAACTCTTATCTTATTCCGATACAATGAACATGACTATCATCACAGGAAAGGTTGCTTTAAAAAAACAGAGGAATGTCGTTTTTTTTACCCAAAACAAATCCAGCCGATTAGTGACTTGATCATTGACTGGAAATCAGAACCCTCAAAATGGTTTTCAGCACCTGGTACAAAAACGGCTCAATTAACATTTCCATTTGCTATTGAAATGAAACGTCAAATTTCAGATCTTTACCTCAACACAAACAATCCAGTTGTATCTAAATTTTTGGATATAACAATAATGTTACTACTGGAAACCGAAATTGTATCTATTATGTAACATTGTACAACACAAAAGGGAATCAAGAGGAAGAACAATTTCCATACTTGAAACATTGTACAGCCTTGGCAAAAAGAATTAAAAGAATTCGGGATAATTCCGAACATTTTGGTAACCAATTTGAAAATGAGGGTAGCGTAATCACTCAACAACCAAGTTTTTCAGTTGGGTTAGGCCATGTTTTGTCTGGTATAATGTCACATTTGTCTTCCACCGTAATCGGTGCAACTATGGCATGGCATCTTGTTAATCATGATTCCAGATTCCAGTTTTCACATGATTTCTCACATATCCTCTTGTCCCAATTTGAGTGCTGGCTGAGAAACGAAGACATTCAATTTAGATATAGGAGAATCAAAAACAAAGACACTGGATGGATAGATTCAAATTTGTTTCAATATTTGTACAGACCTGATTTGGAACAATTTGAGAACATTTGTGTTTGGGATTTCTTTAGGAATTACCAAATGAGGCTTATTTCGTCACTATCGACACAACAGGTTGAAAATTTGGAGAATGATTTGAGGAAAATCAGTTTTTTAAATTCACTTCTATGTATCCAGGATTCAATTTTGCATGTTTGGAATGCCTAAAAAAACCAAAACTTCCTATGCTATTTTACAATGACAACATCCCTGATCTTGAGCTCTGTAAAGTTGATGCTGATGAACACTCAGCAGAAATTGACGCAACCACTTGGAGTATAAGGAATGAATATGCAACAAAAATGTTACTTCTTTTCTTACCATTTAGAGATAAAACGGATTTTCCAGAATTTGAGGATCGATGGAATTATTTCCGGCAGGCACAAGAAAATGGTGTTTTATATTGGGATGCAACCCGATTGATGCAGAACATTCAGGATGTTGAAAATAGTAAAAAAATTTCAGCAATTAAGGATGAAGTTGTTAAAACAACTGAGATGTCATTGATTGAGCATCACTTAAACGACTCCGAGGATCAGGATGAACATGATGATACAGAACCGAATCGTATACATCAATTTAAAGAAGTCGATGTTGATTTAATAATGGAGGAAATGGGTATTCATGAAAGCTTGTTACATTCCTCAATTCAAAGTGATATTTCAGTTGGTGGGCTCAATACAAAAATGCAGGAAAATCATGTAATCGCAAATCCAGTAACAGAAAATAAATCGGTTTTTCTGGAAAATGAAGGTGATGTTCCTGATGAAGCAACAACAACTTCCCAAGATCGCATTCTACAAAATAGACGACCACAGGACATCATAAGAGTGATTCTGGATTTGAATAAATACATGGAACAAGACAACTTTGATTGGTCCAACAATTCCGATAATGTCGATTTTAACTTCAATTCAGTCTCTTTTTCTATGGAAAGCTGTATTCGTCATTTCCGGCTGGACCCAAAACAGGCAGCGGCGTTCAACATAATTTGTTCCTCATTTATGCTTACATTTTTGAATGATCCTACACTAACACAATTTGGATCTCCTGAGGAAAAAAAACAGGCAACTGAAATACTTCAGGAAAGAGGTGGGCATGCTAGTTTAATAATGCATTTGACTGGGTCGGGTGGAAGCGGGAAAAGTTTTGTTTTGAATGCTACTCGTTCTTTCTGCAGAAATTTTTGTAAAATAATTGGGCAGCCATTTGATGATTCAGTTTTCATTGTTTCTGCTACCACAAACACTGCTGCAGCACAAGTACAAGGAGACACAATTCATTCACTTGCTGGATTGAGGGGAAAATTGAGAAATGTTTTGCGGAATAGCAGAATAAACTGGAAATATGCTAAACTGCTTTTTTTGGATGAAATATCTATGTTCGACATCAAAGATTTTTTGAAATTGGATAAATATCTCAGACACTTTATCGCCCAATATAATCCAGAAGCCATCAACTTTCCATTCGGTGGCCTGAATGTCGTATTATGTGGAGATTTCTCTCAATTGAACCCTATCGGAAGGGATGTCATTTATAACAGGAATGCTAACCCACTTTGGCATCTGATCAATAGACTTATTATCCTGAATTTCCAAAATCACCGATTTTCTGCAGATCCAGATTGGGGAAATTGTTTGAGGAGGATTCATTTAGGAAGGACCACAAAAGATGACATAACCAAAATCAATACAAGGGTAATTGGGTCTACATTGTCATTGCCTACACCTGAAGAATTGGATAACTCGGACATCACTTATGCTTGTGCAACAAATGCAGACAGAAACCTTATTAGCGACAATATTTTTGCCAATGTCCTGAAACACAAACATCCTAAAGAAAATGAGAGTTTTGAGATTCCCAATTCAACAATAATTATTAAGGGGAACTTTGAAGACCTTAAATCCGGTGATCCCAAATCCCAAATTTTCCATAAGTTGATACACAACAAATGTGGAGATGATAATGTACAAAGTGGAAATGGACAGAACATCATAAGAGTTGATCCCTGTTTGAAATTATTTTATGGTTGCCCTTTGATGGTTAGTACTAATGACAACAAAAGTATTGGAGCTGTTAAAGGAACTACTGCAAAATTTAGGGGTATCAAGTTGAAACAAAACAAGGAAATGAAGATTGAAATTTGGAACGGATATAAAGTTTTTACGGTTAATTCAGATGATGTTATGTACATATTGTGTGAGCACACCAAAAAGAGCCCAGATGATCCACCAAGATGTTTTCAACTTCCAACAAAATCTTTCACTTCAATCATTAAGTTCCCTGTTCAAAACTCTCAATTTTTGAAACTTGACAAATGCAAGGTAATTCAATTTCCCGTTAATAATGATTTGGCAACCACCGGACACAAGTTACAAGGAATGACAAAGAAATATCTGATAATGTCTTCCCTCAATTACAGTACTTCAAATTGGATCTACGTTGTTTTATCAAGGGTTACCACTTTGAACGGGCTTTTTTTGATGCATCCACTTCGCGCAAATTTTAACCCACAACCAACTAAACTTCTTAGAGAGGAATGGGAATTGCAGCGCACTCTAGAATTTGATACATTGACTATTCTACAAAAATATGGACATTTTCCTGATGATATAGATATTGTACATTTTGCAAATCTATCTTCAACAGAACATGACAACACTTGTAATACCACAAATTCCGTCGCAATCACTAGTGCAAGGGGAAAAAAAAATAATCGGAAAAATACGCAAATTGAACCAAAACAATATTCATCCATGGATGTTGACCTTCACAACTTTGATCATTGGCTAAGGCAGCAATTATTAAGGCGGTTACCCCACAAAAACTACATTGTCGGTAATTGCCTATATGACAGTGTAGCGGTTGCCCTTCCGGCATGGAGTGATAAATCCCTTGAATTACGATTAATGACAATTCAATGGGCTGAGGCGCAATTAAAACAAGGGACTATATGGGGTAAAGAAATGTGGAAACGGTTTGAAGATACAAAAGCCAATCCGGATTCATACGGTAAAAACAGTTTTTTGGAATATTTAAGTCACATGCAAAATCCTAGCAATTACGGGACAGAATACGATATTATTATGCTTGCTGAATTTCTTAATATTTCCATCATTGTATACAGTTCATCATTGATTACAGTCAAAAATAACACTCTAGCGTGCACCCCACCACATAAATTTGGACGACCAGAACAAACAACGATTACTTTGTGGCACTACAAAGAACACTACGAACTAATTGTCCCGATATGACATTAATAACCACATGAATCAAAAATTTTTTAAACTAATTTTAATCATTAAGAAACCAAATTATCCAAAAAAACGGTTTTTTTTTCTTAAAACATGAATTGAGTAAAATACTTAATTTTGCGTAAAAAAAATAGAACTTTATAATCATCAAAAAATAAATACAATAAAGAAAATTGTATGTTAGATCCCCGTGTTTCTATTATCCAATTTAACTCTCAAACCAGATGGACTTAATTTGGGATATGGCTTACAGAATTATTAAAACAGAATATACTTTCTTATAGAATATTAATCTCGCGACCAACAACATACAGCTAAGCAAAGTCCTCGCTCTAAACATCTTTAGTATCAACCCAATTATCCCAATTAGTTAGAAGAATGGTTTCGCCACAAACTAAATTTTCGTTGTTACCAAAAATGGTTTTCATTATAAGCTCATTGTGGATAACCTTGCTTTGGTCATTCTGAAACAATAATCCAATAAAGGCCCCGATGTCTTCGTCAAGTAGGCATTCATCAAGACAACTTACGACAGAATTGTCGGACACCCTAGTAAGATCGGCCCTAAATTTGAACACATTCGAATATGTCCAAGTAATTTGAGTATTAAGATAGTTGATTATCTTGTCGGCCCATGCCTTACGATAATCAGCGTTGTTTTCACAATCATCAGGTGCAACCCCTAAAATTTGCTTGCACTTAAATCCGTTACTCTGCGTCTTGGGTAAATTAACTTTGTCACTATTCCTAACATAGACAACCTTGAAAATCCCAAGTTTATCAGCCACATCAGGCTCTTTCTCAATCAAGTCGATAAAGTCTTTAATGTAGGCATCATCATTCTGGTTAACAGCTGAAGAAAACACCCAATTTGAGACATGTGTAGTACCACAAAACGATAAAAACTGATTCAAAATCAGACTAACCTTTCTTTAACGTCAACGAAATAACACCAAACTTGTACTCTTTAACAAACACTTGGTTGCTCTTATCTGTTGTTTTCTTTTGCGGCGAATACTTGAAATTACAACGCATGTTTTTCTTTAAGGGAAACATAGGTTCCGCGGTGATGGAGGCTTTCTTTGTTGGGCCCATTCTTACGATTTTTCACTATATACTTAATAAATTTATAAAACCAATATTATGATAAAAAATTATGAGAATACAAATACAATACGATGCACAACTTATTGAAATAAATCGTTTTACCTTCAACATACTATTCGGGTTTTAATGTAAAGTCGAAAATTTTGACGGTTGTATTTGTCCTCTTTAAGGAACGACTCGTACACTTTTCGCTGTTATACAAGGTAAACCTTCGGAATATACTAATTGTACGTATATTATTTAAAACAGATAAAATAAATACATACTGTTACTGCGTCTGACGCACATGCACCCAATAAACACAATCCCCGGACATAAGAGACGGTAATTATAACGTGAAAAAAGTTACCTATTGTTATTGGGTCTGACGCACACGCACCCAATAAACACACTCCCCGGATATAAGAGATGGTATGCAAAATGCCAGATCACGTTAACAAATGTATTATACGTATGAACCGGATTAAACGTAAAAAACCAAAAAAACTAAAAATATATTTTTTTCATTGCTTTTTCTTATTTAATATCAATTTATGTTACACAGATAAATTCATTTAAACACTAAACTATGCTATCAACATAACGTTAAAGGATGTTTACCTGGGCTTCGTCATAACATTTCTGACAAATGCGACCTTGGCACTTGGGACAATCCTTATAAGAATTATCAAAGATACCACAATTTATGCAATGGATTGAAACTTGTGCGGTACGCGGAATATCCCCAAAATGTTTCTCCTTGTTGCACTTGACACAAAACACATCTCGGTTATAATCGACTAACAACTCCTCCCCAATTTCAATATCGCGCAGAGCGATAATGACCAAATTTGACTTAATTCGGACATTTGCTTTACGGCCGCTCCCATGATTAATGCGATGTCCCAACCAATATTCTTCATGGATACCTTTAAACTCGTAACCAGATGGGAGGCCAACCACATTACCATGCATGTAGGTGTAATCAACCTTTTTTCCCAAATAAACCGTAATAAACTCATTTTTCCTAAAGGGTTTCTCAGCAAACACACCAAAACCTGCACCAGTAATAGTGCTTTTAGACATGCTTAACCAACGCGTTAACCGATTTTCGAAAATAACAATAAGCGTAATTTTAAGCTCGTCATTGTTGTAGACACTGTAATTTTTTAAACAAGAAATTTCAAGGCTGCAATAAACGCGAAATCCGAATAAATTGTTTTCGAATAAATTAGCGCATATTTGGCTAGTTGAAAAGGGATCATCCACAATTCGAACTTGGTTATATATACGTTCAAGTTCGTTTGACGACATAGTCTGAATTATTAAACATATCACCTCAATTACGCAGTTTTTATACTAAAGCCTTTATAAACGCAATATAATAATATTACGTTATTGACTATATTACATAAACTACTATTATAACGCAGTTAATTATTATTCCTATTTATTATATTTATGTTGAACGCGTTCGCTCTTTTTACCCCTCTGTGGTACGTATGCTGTAACTATTAGCTCTGGCATCAGCGAGCCGGAATTCCTTTTTATTGTTATTACTTATAGTATTTTATCACTTTGTTATCAGATATCGAATTACTGTACTACACATGTTTTCGTACGATTGAAAATTTCCGTTGATTATAGAAAAAACAAAAGAACAACGATACCATATATCAATGAAAAGGGCAAACGTGCGTGCTATTTATACTCACGATTACACAAAACTAATAGTGATCGTACGTAGGCAATGGCCTCGCATGGCAATGCCTAGGGTACGTGTGACTCGTAACGCATAAACTGTATGCATAGGTCGCTTGAGTGGAGTGAGGGGGATCTACGTATGCACAGTAGAAACGTGTACGTTACTACGTAGTACGTCATCAAAATACTACGTAGTAGATAGGCAATACTACGTTACCCATAAAAAGGACTAACAAATAATTTTACTTTATTGAAAAAAAGGAAAAAAATGTCATCAACTTCGCCTAAACTGAATAATTGGTGGTTTCGCATTTTGGATGTCACCGATGATGACATTGAACAAGTTCTAGATGTCTTTGGAATAGAAAAAGTCGGAGATTCTAAGGGAATAGAACATAGGATCCCGAATAAAAACGCAGGGATAGATTATGCTATTGCATCGGTTTATCATCAACTAGTGAATGGAGAAACGGTCTCAAACATGATGGTAAGAGATGATACAGTATCAAATTTTAAACATTTCTTCACCTCACTCTAATTCATTATTATCCCGAATTTTCCTATTATCCAAATACCTCTAACAGATTTTTGTTCAACTAAGCAAACGTATTACCCAACTCGAGTTGGAAAACTTAGTGTGTGATTTAAAAACTTATATTGTAAGACCAGAGAAGGTATTACCAGGGGTGACAACTGTGCAGCAAAATCCATATATCAAGAACTATTTAACCAGATTAAACGCATTTAGAACAATTCAATTCGGTAACTTAGAAGATATAAAAAAGAAAGGGCGGAAACGAATTTATTCCACCCCTGCACATGCTGCTGCAGTGAAAAAACCCAGAAAATTGGAAGATTCAGATGATGACATTCCTGTTCCACAACAAGGTGTTACATTATGTGACTCGGATATTTCTGAAGAATCACCGGAAATTCTGCCTGTCTCTAATAGATTAATTGCGAAAGCTGAAAAGGAAGCGGAGAAGAAAAAAATTGAGGCCTATAAACAACAATTAGCAGCTACAAACAAAAAAGCTGCCAAAAAATTGGCCCATGCTAGTCCTACTACATCGCCCATAAAAACCGAAATGTACTCGCCCCGGATTGCAAAATCATCACCCAAAACAAAAGATATGGAAGACATTAATGAGGATGCCAAACCTCCAGCCAATACAAAAGAAAACAAAGCTGTTGCTCAAGTGTTAGCCCCCTACTTGCCTCTCTTGCAAAATCTGGCAGTTATGATGAATGACGGAAATAGCAAGGCAAATCTGGCTTTTTTGATGAAAGCGCAGGAAGATAGTGCAAATATAAACAGCGATCAGAAAAATCGAACGCCTGATCAACAAACACAAATCAGTGAAAAAAAAGTTAGCGGAAATTTGGAAAACGTAGCCAAATCCGAAAAGTCTGAAAAAGATGAAGAAATAGACTAAAATTT
>ERZ651770.1089-NODE-1089-length-11438-cov-2.725288_pt1 | contig 11438 bp, 26 predicted proteins | sample MGYA00514756_ERZ651770 | MGnify/ENA metagenome assembly ERZ651770
TCATATAATATTTATAATTTTTTAACAAATAAATCTACACCTTTTGTTGCATTTGCAGTCCACTCTTGTGGGTCGCCAGCATCTGATATGTATTTAAAACAACGAAAAGGTATATCATAATCTTTACATACAGACGCCAGCGCATATGATTCCATATCAACTATATCGTAATCAGTTTGTTTTGATTCGCCGTGCAGATAAAAACTATCGCCTGTACCACAGGTAATGCCATCTAAAGTTGTAGTCAGAAATGATATGTTTCTGTTGCCCCATGGCGTTTCATAGTTCTGAAATCCTAGTGGTGTTACATCCATATCTCTCTGTATAAAGTTAGTAACTTCATATAGTTTACCAACTTCAATCTTATCACTTACTTTAGCGGCTGTGCCATAATTTACTACTGTGTATTTCCATTCTTTTAAAGCAATTGCGTGTTTCATAATTGCCTTTGTGGCATTTATTTTGCCAACGCCAGTATATAGTATTTGACTTTCCCAATCTTCTTCTGGAAAACCTTGCAATTCTGCTGGTATAGCAGAAAGAATCGAAATGTTTGTATTCATATAGGAAGTTGCGGCACTTTTTCTACATTTAGTAGATTAAGATTTTGTGCCTCATAAGTCAACTTCTCTTTGAGTCCTTTGTTGACTAGTTTCTTAGAATCGCTCGGGTCGATTCCGTTCTTTTCACAATAATGAAGAATAGCATCTATGTAACTCATTCTTTTTGTCTTAACTAATTCTTCTATTAATATTGCAAACTTATTGGGTGTAATTATCATTTTCATATTTTAATCTCATCTAAGTTTATATATTTCACATTGTTACAATCTTTCAGTTCTTTCTGTTCAACAGCATTTACTTTATAAAACTTTGTGTCTTTAAATGTGTCAAACATGTTCTTATCTTCTTTGCCGTGTCCAGTAATGTACACTTCTTTAAAAAATCTTTTCATATTATTGCCTTGAGTTAGTGCCAGTTTGGGTTAGAAGGTACTGGCAACCCCCTTAGCAACTTAAGCTGCTAAAGCGTACTGGTTAGAGTTTGCTTTTGTTTTAGTTTTAAGTCTTAGGACTATCCTCTCTTGTAATCTTTCAATAGCAATGTCGAAGTCCATTTCATCCCCACCAAAATATTTTAGGGATGACCAAAATACTTTGGTGGAGATGTTGGGAATCGAACCCAAGTCCATCACCTTTACTCCATTACCGTCAACAAGAATTCTTACCATCTTCTAGGCACTAGTCGTTCTGACGCTTCGCCCAAGACGGGTTGAGCAGTATCTTGTTCTGCCCAAAATTCATCTATCGCTGGTTGCAATAGTGGTAAATAATCTTTCTTATCTTTCACAAATGTCTGTAAAGCGCCATCTTCACATACTATCAGAACAGCAATCTGGTCAATTGCACGACCATATCTTTCTTCAAACATTTCACAATAGGCAGTACATTGAATGAAATAGTTTTCAATCCATTCTTCTTTCTTTTCTTTTGTAGATGTTTTAAAATCGATAACAGTTATCTTGCCATCATACTCAGCGATACAGTCAACACGACCTGCAATACCCCATCTATCACTATAGAGTCCGCCTTCTTGCATAACAATATTATTTATATTATCGAGTTCTGGCTTGAGTTGAGTGAACATAAAGAGTGGTAACACCTCTTGATTTTTTAGTTCTTCATTATTTAAATAGTTCTCAGCAAGTTCATGCACAGCAGTTCCTCGTGAGGCAGCTGCTCTCATTATTTTATTTGCAGCATCTTCACCAACTCGTTCACGCCATTTCTGAATGCCTTCTTTCGCTCTGCCACCAAGAACAGTTGTGATAGACGGATACTTATTGCCATCTGGTGTTACATAGAATCTTTTCTTGTTGATAGTTTCTGTGAACACCTCTGGTATCATGTTATCAGGTATAGGCGCATGAGTGAATGTTTTCCACTCATTATCAGGATATTTTAGTTTCATTAAATCGTTTAAAGCATCAGTCATTATAATGCCTCATATACTTCTTCAACAAGAACTTTCTTAGTTTTGCGTTTATCTAACTCAATACCGTGGTCACGGCCAACTAATTCTAGTTGTGATTTGGTCATTGCGTTGAGTTCATCTTTTCCAAGTTTAACGCAGTCTTTACCGCCAGGGTTGAACATACACTTGAATGTGTGAATACACTTACCGATAAAACTTTTCTTATCAGTAAACATTTTTGATTTGTCAATAGTTTTTGCCATGTCTTTCTCCTTCTTAATATATTAGATATATTATATCAGGTTACCAGACATTTGTCAAGCGTTATCCTCTAGTTATTTCTACTATTTTTTTGAGTTGTGCTTCGATTACTTCTGCACGATTAGGCCAATGAATATAGGCCTCAGGTGATTTGGCAAGTTTAACAAGTAATGGGATGATTAGTTTCTCTAACTGTTGAAACTTTTCTTTTTGAATTTTGCCAAGATTGTCTTTTCTCAAATCGTACTCATCGTCCATTTGTGATTTTGCAATCTCTAATTCAACCTCATGTTTATCGTCAATCTTACCTGATGCTGTTGATACTTCTCTAAGTATCTTGTCTAGTTTAGTTTCTAACCTTGATATAATCTCAGTAGATACTGCTTTACCAACACCATCAGCAGTCTGTTGAACTACTTGTTGTGTTGCCTTTGTGTCTGCGACTGTTTGGTCTGAAGGTTTACTTGAAACTCCTGTGAAGCCCCAATCACCACCAGTATCAAACCCGTCTAAAAAATCAAAATCTGCCATAGCGTTCTCCTTGTATACTACTATTTATACGAGTGGCATATTATTTAATTGGGTTCTGTTTCGCCATTCTGCGTTTGGCAAGTGTCTTGTGTTTCTCTCTGACTTGATTGACCTTTATGTCTGTGATACTAGTCTTACCGTATTGTTTGTTGAGGGCACTAGATGGGTGTGCTTCTGAAATCTTAGCAAGTGTTTCTTTCCAACCATCATCAGTCTTAGCATCAATGTTGTCGCCTTGACCGCTGGCAATATTTACTGTTTTGATTAAGATTTCAGCGTTGTTTTCTTCTTTATATGCATCAAGTTCAGATATTCGCATATTTTTTTCCCACTCAACGCCTGTTGTTTTATTTCTAAAGTCGTATGTTGGCATTTATTCCTTCTGTGAACCATGTTGGTGTTGTAGTTTTCCATGTCGCAAAACTTTTCTTATACTTTATATAGTAATCTCTGTAAGCAGTAATACTGTCTTTGTTTTTTACATCATCAGGCATCGCTTGTAAAGGTTGTGTAAATGGTACATTAGGAATATTTTCTGGCACTTCTCTGAGTATGCCTCTCAGTTTGATAAACGACATATGGTCTTTGCCATATCGTGTTTTGAATTCTTCATGCAAACAACACCACATGTCATACAACCATTCGTAGTTCTCTTTACTTTGTCGAAGCCATATGTTACTAGGGTGATTGACATGACAAGATTTGTAGAGGTAATGGTCTCGTCTTGGGTGAGAGTATGTTTTCATTGTACGACCAATCTTGTTCAAACGAGTAACTTCTTTGCCGTCAAGGACTCTGTGAGCAGTAGACATTAGTTGAGCATACTCAACCATCATTTTACTGCTGTGTTTGTCAAGGTGCATTTCTGCACAAACTTTTGGGTCTTTGTCTAGGTAAAATATATTCATACAAGTATTATACTATGATTTAAAGATATTGTCAAGCATTTATAAGTCATAAACTCCTCTTATGTTGTTTTTAATTACTGAACGAACCAAAGGAATATAGTTCGGGTCGGTTGCATATGAATCAAGTGTCATTGCCAACTCCATACCATCTGGTATTACTCCGTCATTAAGATGTCGTTGTCTTAAACTTCTGAACGCTTCATAAGCCCACACTTCATTAATAATTCTTACATAGTATTCTACACTATCACATTTGCTAGCAAACACTTTGACGCCCCAACCAGGCCAGTTTGTAAGTGTCTTTGGCAACATGTAGTTATCATCTCTATCAAAAGTTCTAATGCCAAAAAGATTGTTGGCTTCATTTGCAAATCGACTATCACCCCAACCAGTTTCAACAACTGCCTGTGCCACAATCAATTCGTTTGGCACTTGTTTGTGAATGGGCATATCTTTGTATAGATGTTCAATACAAGAATTAAGCGAGTAAACGAATAAAGATTTTGTTTTTGTTATGATAGTGGGTTTGTCAATTACTTTTGCTTCAGTAGATGTAAAAGCAAAAAGAGCTATTGCCAAGATACATGCAGTAAATACATGTATCACAGTTATTTCAAACTGTTTCTTTTTCTTTTTGAGTTTGTTTCTTCGTAATCTTTGAGTGGCGTATTTGTTTCTAATCATAAAAAAATCTCCATGCTTCTTCGTCTGTTATGGGTAGTTTCTCATAAGGTACCGTATCTTTCGGTAAAGGTAAATCATCTTCAGTCATAATGTAAAAACCCTCCTTTCAGAGGGTTTTGAAAGAATTTTAATCTTTTTTCATAAAGTTGTCATCCCAGTCAAATGCATCTTTGACTAGGTTAGCAGTAAATCCTTTGTACTTGTTGTTGACTTTCTTATTAACAACAGCGACTAGAAATTCTGCCTCTTCGGCACAAAGGCCTTCAAGCATTTGTATAAAGATAAGTTCTCTTTTTGTGCTTGATAGTGTGTTATCACCACCTTTTGTAAATAGATACAGACGCTTTGCTTCTTGTTGAAGTAAGGTGTGTTCTGTTCCCACAGGAGCATCATTCGCCACATACGGCACATCACCTTGTGGTAATAACCATTCTATGTTTGGGTCAAATGCACCTTTTAAAACCTGTCGTAAAGGTACTGAATCGTGTTCTTGCAGTACTTTTAACTTTTTAGGTTTGTCTTTTGCATTGTTTATCTTTGTAGCGATTTCGCTGAACAAAGGTGGAACTGCTCGGCCTGATTCTGCCATTGCAGCCATGCCTCGTCTAGTTGTTAATGCAGGGTGGGATTGTTGTGTTGCTTGCTCTTCTATGACAGAGCCATCAGGGTTTCTTCTGATTATCATGTTATTCTCCTTAACAGTTCTTTTGAAGTCTAAAATTCGTCAATGACTTCAATTAAAGTTTTAAGTTTTCTTGTAATAAAGTAGTTAAGAATCTTACTTCTATGTGCTACTTTAACCTCGTTAAATTCATCATATATTTTCGCCTCAATTTCTGGCGGTATTAGACTTAAATCAATTAGTTTTTGATTTCGGTCATAATTCTGTTGTTCTTCAGGAGTCATAGTCATAACCATTTCGTTTAACCATGCCTCAATTTTCTTTTTAGTTAAAGGCCTTTGTCGTCTGCCTTCAATAAAAACATTATCATCTGACAATACATTTGGGATGCCATCACTTCGGTCACCTTTTAGTATATGCTCTTTAATATATATACTCGGGTTTTCATCTTTTCCTATGAATTTATTTAACACAGGACTGTATTGTTGCACATTCTTGTTGTGTAACTGAATGAAATCTTTGTCGCCAGATAGTATCAGTATCTTCTGGTCGTGATGTTTTCTCACTAGAACAGCAATAATATCATCTGCTTCTGTTGTATCTAGTTCAACATATCTGTATGGCATATGTTCTTTGAGTTCTCGTCTGATTGTAGTTAGAATCTCAAATATCTTAACCCAATCATGGTCTGATTTCTCTCGTGATTCTTTTCGGCCTGCCTTATAGTTTGGGAATATCTGCTTTCGCCACACATTACCACTATCACAAGCAAGAACCATTTCGCCATACTTATCACGAAACTTTTTATTATGCCCACGAAGTGAATTCAACACCATGTGTCTGACTAAATCTTCACTTAGTTCTGGTGCATTGCGACCATTAATCTGAATCATCAGATTAGAAATCATTATTTGACTTAAATCAACTAGTATCATAATCTATCCCATTACCATATCGAATGCTTCTTCACGACTCATTTCTCGCTCTCGTAGAGCATCATTTGCTCGTTTATCAAGTTCACGCTTTTTGAGGAACTTGTATACTGTACCAGTTGTGTTTAGTTTAGGACTTTCGTCAAGTGAAGTGCCGAACGCAAGTTCGTCTTTGTTTGCATATGAATATTCAATGCCGTTGATATCTTTTGCCATTATTTACCACCTTTTTTCATCATAATATAGTTATATTATACACGAATACTGGACTCGTGTCAAGCATTATTCCACTTATTTAGCGTCTTTTTTTAGCTAATTCGTTGTTAATCCACGCCTGTGCCATTGGCGATGATGGTTTACTTCTGACTAACTTTTGAATTTCTTTGTAGACTTTGATATTAACATCTTCAGCCTCTACACTATTATCTACTTCAACAAAGTTCTTAGAACCAAAGATAGCACGAAGTTTAGGTATGTTCTTTTGAATTTGTCTATGACTGTTGATAACGATTGGTTCTGGCACACTTCTTGGTCGCATCTCATTTCGTTTAAGTGCAACTTCTAGTGTCGTATTTACAAACACCATGTAAGTATCATAACCAAGGTATCTCATTGATTGGGCTTCTGATTCGATTCTTGCAGTATCTCGTGCAGTACTATCAAGTATCATCCCCAAACGACCATCAATGGCGTGTTGGTGCATATATGCAGTACCTACTTTTGCTCTTGACCTAAGTGCATCTTTCTTTTTTGTTTGGGCAGCAGTAAAAGAACCCATTTTCTTTAAGTTAAGACCTGCCTGTTTAGCATATCTCTCAAAACCATCATCACTATTAATGACTTTCATTCCTTGACCCATCAGAGTTCTTGCAGACACCCATGATTTACCTGAACCAGGTCCGCCTGCCAAAAAGAATGCTTTGAATATATTCTTGTCGTAGACGCCTTCGTTGATTGCTTCTTGATTGTAGAGAAAGTCGTTAAAGTTTAACATAGTTGTTTTTTAAAAGATATATTAACTATTTATATCATTTACCAACTGGCGCTACTGTAACCCAACCCATTAATTTATCTTCAAACTCGCCATAGTACATACTTGACCAGTCGCCTGTTTGAATATAGTTTTTGATAGAACGAATATAAGACTGAGCACCAATTCTAGTTCTCATTGCCTTATCTTTGTCCTTTTGTGATATGTCGCCGTTTCTTGAGCGTTCTGTTAGTCTAGCAGTTTTGACAATGCCTTCTTGTGTTTTTATCCACTTCTTTACATTGACATATGACATTGTGTTATCGTCTGATAATGCTTTCACAGCATCATGTACATTTACTAACTTAGGTGGCTTTCGCTTTGCACGAAGTTTTGCCATCTTCAATCTCATTGCTTCTTTCTTTAACATTTCTTCTGTAGTCATCATATAGTTATTCCTCAAAGTTCAAAATCATTTATATCTAAAAGTTCACCTCTGAAATTAATTTTACCCTTGTCGATAAAATATTCACGAAGTTCATTGAAACCACCAATGTGCTTTTCATCAATCACAATTTGTGGTATCGTTCTTACTGGCTTGCCCAATTCTTCAAAGAGTTCTTCTAAAGAAATATCTTTAGTAACAACCTTCTCTGTGTACTCATGGCCAAGTTGCGTTAATAACGCCTTTGCTTTATCACAAAACTGACAGGCAGGTTTGCTATAAACTGTAACATTCATTTTCTTTCCTTACTTTTTGAAGTTCAATGAATAATGTTTGCCATCAACATAAAACACTACAGTTGAATGACTATAAACTTCACTCACTTCTTCTTCATATCTTGTTTGTACATCACAGACAGTAACGACACGAGAACCTTGACCGTTTTTGACTTCTTCATCATGTGCTAATGAAGCACCCATGAGAGCGCCGAACAAAGTCATTGCATCTTTACCATCACCATTTCCGAACTGATTGCCTATTGCACCACCAAAGAGTGCGCCGACCAGTTCATTAGTTGCACTTCCATCACCTGCAGGTTGTACTCTGTCTTGGCAGACTTCTACTCTATAAGGTATCTGTTTGATAACAGTTTTATATGTATCGGTTACAACGCCTCTATCAATAGGGGTTGCAGCCATTGTCGCAGTAGATACTGCTATTGTGAATAGTGCAATTAATTTCTTCATTCTATCTCCTGTATTTTGTCAAACTGTACACGATTCTCTATTGGTGTCACCAACATATACATGCATAGTACTAATAGAGAGATAGCTACAATCTTTGACATTGTTTTTTAAGTAGTTTTTACTATATTATACACTGGTTGAGGACTAATGTCAAGCATTATTCCATGTTTTTTGCGTAAAGATAAACTCTGGCGTGAATTATAACGGCATTCTGAACCACATGTCATCATCATCATCGCTGTCTTGAGATGAGGCAGCATTGATTCGTAAGAATGTGAGTAGTTTGGTATAGAATGATTTTATTTTTGTCATTTTTCACGCCTGAGTTAAATGAAGCTTGAGATATCAAATCAAATTTCGGATTAGATACGCACTTTTGGTGTTGTATCTGCCTATATTTAGAAAATCAGAAACTTTGACTTTATTCTGCTGTATATTTACAGATAAAATACGCATCTGCTACATCTGAAACTGGTGATTTTGATGTCGTATCGAACACTTGTGCAAGATTTGTGCCTGTATCTTTTTCAAATGCGTCAATCATTAACTCTTTATTTGCGTTTCCTTTTCCTGTCGCAAACTTCTTAATAACTGATGGCGGAATTAAATTATAATCCCAACCACACTCCATTTTCAACTTATACTTTAATAGCCCTAGGTTTTCTGCGATATGAAATACTCTTCCCGTGGAACCATACGAGTAATCTTCTATCTGAATAGGTGCATCACCTGGCCAATAGAAATATCCATGTTTGGTTTGATATTCTTTCGTGTGTTTTTTAATGATGTCTACAACCCAATCAGCAATCTGACTATATCTTTCAGGTTCGCTTGTGTATGGTTTGTGTGATGTGCCTATGTATCTAACATTAGTTACAAAAGGGCGACAAAATGTAGCATCATACTTCTTTGTGTTTGTTAAGAAGTAAAATGTACAATCTTCGTATTTAAATTCGCCTTCACTTGTGTTGACACATACGCCTGGTGAACTTAAACTATAATCAATCCCAATCTTCATTTAATAATACATCTTCTTCAACTTGTTCATGCTCTTCGCCACAGAAAGGACAATACTGTTCGATATAATCGTCCTCATCTAAATCATGTACTACAAGAAATGTTGCAGAACAATTTTCGCATATTGTTTTAATTGCCACTAAAAGTCTCCATCAACATAGGACCAAACTCTACCATAATCCATGATAAAGCCCCAATCGCAACTAAACCTAATAGCATCCACTTCATCTTGAAGTCATCTACAATCATCTGAAATCCTATTATTTCGTTACCTAATATTCTTACAGATAGTTCTAGTTTGCCTTCGTCATCTTTTTTACTCATAATTGAAATCCTTTAAAACTGTTTGTTTCGACATCTTGTTTGATACCGCCCACAACATAACTTTCAATCTCTGTTTCTTGTGGTGCGTTCTGTAGACCTCGACTATTTAACCAATGTTCTGTCCAAGGTAGAGGGTTGTTTCTTAATCCTTGTTCATATGGTGGTGTAAGTCCAATACTTTTCATTCGTCTATTTGCCATAAACTCAACATACTGATTGAGTAGTGTGGCATTTAGACCAATCATTGAACCTTCTTGAAAGAGATAATCTGCCCAATCTTTTTCTTGTTGCACAGCCTCATCATACATTTTGTAAACTAGTGGTTCACACTCTTGCATGATTTCAAGCATCTCTGTATCGTTTTCTTTGTTACGGTAGTTATTTATAATGTTCTGAGAAACAGCAAGATGTACATTCTCATCTCTAGCAATAAGAGATATAATCTTTGCACTTCCTTCCATTAACTTTAACTCGCCAAAACCAAACGAACATGCAAATGAAACATAGAAACGAATCCCTTCGAGTATGTTTACATTGATGAGATTTAAATAGAGTTGTTTCTTCATCTCTCTCATGTTGCCTTTACCTGTCGTATGGTACTTTTGAGCATACTCTATAAACCTATCATATGATTCGGTTACTGTTTCTGCTCTTGCCATAATTTCAGGCGTCTGTACAATTGTGTCTAGTACAGCCGTTGGATTTGAATAGACATTTTTCATAATGTAAGTATATGACCTACTATGAATTGTTTCCATAAAATCCCATGCAACAATCATTGATTCTAATTCAGGCAACGAACAGTAAGGCAAGAACGCTAGACATGGACCTCTGCCCTGTACACTATCTAATAGTGTCTGATATTTTAAATTAGCGGTAAATATGTGCCTCTGTTCTGCTGTTAATGAATTAAAATCATTTCTGTCTTTTTGCAAAGACACTTCTTCTGGACGCCAAAAGAAACCCAATTGTTGTTGATTCAACTTCTCAAATATGGGGTACTTTTGTTGGTCAAACCTCTGCGTGTTCGGCTCAGCGCCAAAGAACATCGGTTGTTTAGTCCAATCAACTTCTTGTGTATTAAATACTTTAGTCATTCTTTTTGCCGTCTAACGGTCCTGGTCCTTGTGTATAGTGTAAACCATCATTGCCGTTTTGACCAATGATATCCATTCTGGATACTGGCTTTTCAACAGGTATGTGTTGCTCTGCATCTATGTTTGAAAAGATACCAACCTTGTCTGCTCTTTCCCACATTTCAATAATATCATCTCTGATATATTCAATAGGAGTGCCAGTAGGGTATTCATGCGACCAGTTGAATGCCATCTTTGTGGCGTTCTCTCGTATAGTTTTGAGTCTGCGATTCTCGTAATATTGTGCCTTACGCCATGCAACTCTATCTATAAATTTTTGTGTGTATTTTTGACCGAATAGTGTTTTAAGCATTTCTCACCCTCTTACTGTTTGGGTGGCGTTTTGCTGTAAAAGTACTATGACTCATATTCTTTTTCACTTTGGGTTGTCCTTTCTTAGTTATAATTCCTGGTATACTTCTCTTTCCCATTATATATTCTCCTCTTCGTTTGGGTCAAAATAATTGTTTCCGTCAAAGAAAGGCCATATTGGTTCAGTCTGATTGACATCACACTTATGCATCCTTTCCATCTTATCTATGTAATCGTTATTATCAATTGAAGGGTCGATTTGACCATCTTCAATCAATGCGTTCATCCAATCAAAATAGACCATTTGGTCAGTTGTTGTTAGATTATGAAATTGTATAGGTCCTTTTGCCATTATATCATACACGCTTCACAATAATCATCATAATCTTCCTGAGATTGAAATTCTTCTCTCTCTTTCATAGGTTGATTATCGTGCCAACCAACTGAATGTGCAGGCTCATCTATGTCTGTCTTTGCATCATATGTATTCTGATAGTATGATGTTTTCCAGCCCAGTTTATATGTTGTTAATAAATCATTTGCCATGACAGATATTGGCACTTCGCCGTCTGTGTAG
>ERZ651770.1092-NODE-1092-length-11433-cov-2.472614_pt1 | contig 11433 bp, 8 predicted proteins | sample MGYA00514756_ERZ651770 | MGnify/ENA metagenome assembly ERZ651770
GGGCTCTTTGGTCGTCTAGCCAGAAAATCACAGGCCAATTTGTTGCTCTACCTCTTGATACTGCAAGTTTTACCCAGTCTTGGATTGGTAAATCTTTTACTTGACACATTCTCCAGATATCACCTTTTTCAACCTTGTGTGAAGTCAGGATGTTTCCAGCATCATCTATAATGTGTACTGTTCCATCAGTAGAGATTTCAAAAGTTTTATCATGAGATCCGTACTCTTCTGCTTTTTGAGCCATAAGGCCAACATTAGGAACTGTACCCATAGTAGTTGGATCAAAGGCTCCGTGTTGTTTGCAAAAATCTATGGTAGCTTGGTATAAAGGAGCATAAGTGCTATCTGGAATGATAGCTTTAGTATCTTGTTGTTCCCCTTTTGCATTCCACATTTGGCCAGAGGTTCTAATCATAGCAGGCATAGAAGCATCAATGATTACATCACTAGGAACGTGAAGGTTTGTGATGCCTTTATCACTATTAACCATTGCAAGATCTGCTTGGTCGCTATAAATTTTACTAATATCTGCTTTAATTTCTGCTACTTTACTTGCAGGTAATTGGTCTAGCTTGCCAAGTAAATCTCCAAAACCATTACGAACATCTACACCTATTTTTTTGAAGTCTTCATTATATTTTTCAAATAATTCTGAAAAGTACACCTCCACAGCATGGCCAAAAATAATTGGGTCACTTACTTTCATCATGGTGGCTTTCATGTGCAAAGAGAGTAAAAGTCCTTTGTTTGTGGCGTCTTTTATCTGCTCTTGTAAAAAGCCTAGAAGTGCTTTTTTATGCATCACAGTAGCGTCAATGATTTCTCCAGAGAGTAGTGTGATGTTTTGTTTTAAAATATGTTTGTTTCCTGAGGTATCTGTAAGTTCAATTTTAACACTAGTTGGAGTTTCAATGGTAACAGAAGTTTCATTGTTTTTAAAATCACCATGGCTCATTGTTGCAACATGTGTTTTAGAGCTAGATGACCAAGCGCCCATTTTATGTGGGTTTTTCTTGGCGTAATTTTTAACCGCTTTTGGTGCACGGCGATCACTGTTTCCCTCCCTTAATACTGGATTTACAGCGCTACCTTTAATTTTGTTATAGGTTGCTAATGTTTTCTTTTGCTGGTCTGTTACGGCTTCTTCTGGATAGCTAGGTATAGTAAATCCTTTTGATTGTAGCTCCTCAATAGCGGCAACAAGTTGCGGCACAGATGCGCTAATATTTGGAAGTTTTATAATGTTAGCATCAGGGCTTTTAGCCAATTGGCCTAGTTCTGATAGTGCATCAGTAACACGCTGGTCTTGGGTTAAGTATTCTGGAAAATTTGCCAGTATTCTTGATGCCAGTGATATGTCTCTTGTTTCTATGGCAATATTAGAAGGTGATGTAAATGATTTTACGATAGGTAAAAAAGAATGGGTTGCCAAAAATGGCGCTTCGTCTGTTTTAGTATATATAATTTTAGCTGTACTGCTCATCGAGTTCTTTTTTTTGGATTGCAAATATACAAATTTGAGCAGCCTTTTAAAAGAGTCTAGCGTTTATTATAGCTGTAAACCTATGAGTTGTTAATGTGTTATTTTTTAATCGGATTTATTAGTAGTATGGCAATTACAAGACCACTTACTAAGGATATGATAATAAAATAAAAAAAGCCATATCATTGTATTGCTACATTGGTATGGCTTTGTGTAAAATAATAGGTTGCAAATTAGACCCTTAGGTCTCTAATACAGTTTATTTTACAAATAGTGTTTTGTTTTTTTAAGTAATCAATACATATTGTATTCTATGACACTAGCAAAACAAATACACATACTACTTTTTGATAGTATCTCAACCCTTTTTGAAGGGAGTCCTCAATAAAAAAAAAGCAGCAATACTAAGAACGTGTTTTTTAAGTAGTAGCTCACGCTAATTACACTACCAAATATACTAGAGAAATAAAAGCTAAAAACATTTTAAGTGTTTTGTTTTCAACCTGTTATGAACACTAGTTGTTAACTTTTGTTCATAAAAAAAGCAGCTCTTTGAGAGCTGCTTTTTTATTATGTATGATTGGAGACTAGTATCTCTTCTCTTTGATTCTTGCTTTTTTACCAGTAAGACCTCTAAAGTAGTATATACGTTTTCTGCGTACAGCACCTTTTTTGTTGATCTCAACTTTCTGAAGAGCTGGCATGTTTACTGGGAAGATTCTTTCTACCCCAACAGTTCCAGACATTTTTCTGATAGTAAAAGTTTTTAAAAGACCTGTACCCTTAACTTGAATAACTACACCTCTAAAAAACTGCGTTCTTGTTTTTTCACCTTCACGAATTTCGTAGAATACTGTAATAGTATCACCTGCAGAAAATTCTGGGAAGTCTTTTTTTGTAACAAATTCGTCTTGAACAAATTTTATTAACGATTCCATAGTATTAATTTATAATGTTAAATTAAAGTAACATGCACGTATTTCGCCAGAGGTTAAATTAATTGGCTGCAAAAATACCTAATTTTTGTAATGTGGCAATTATTTAGGCCACTATTTTGAATGAAATATTAAAATTTCAGAAATAATTTACTTTGCATCCTCAATCCAGCGATTAATTTTATCTTCAAGTAAGGCCAAGGCAATGCAACTAGTTTGTTCATTGGTCTTTGCTTTTTAGTTTCTTGTGTCCTAAAATAGTCTAGTAAAACCAAGTAAAAAAGACTAATTTAGTATCTTGCAAACACCTTTAAAAATCAAATAATATGTACAGTTCGAAAATAAGTGGTGTGGGTCATTACGTCCCAGAAAATGTTGTTACCAATGACGATCTTTCTAAGGTAATGGAAACTAATGATGCATGGATACAAGAGAGAACAGGTATAAAAGAACGAAGGCACATTAAAGATGGTGATGGCAACAACACTTCTATTATGGGAGCAAAGGCCTCTAGAATTGCCATGCAGCGCGCTGGAGTTACCCCCCAGGACATAGACTTAATAATTTTTGCTACACTTAGCCCAGATATGTATTTTCCAGGTGGAGGAGTACAGTTGCAAGAATTACTAGAAATGGATACTGTGCCTGCATTAGATGTACGTAATCAATGTAGTGGTTTTGTGTATTCTTTGTCTGTTGCAGATCAATTTATTAAAACAGGGATGTATAAAAATGTACTAGTTGTTGGTAGTGAAAACCACAGTGGTGGTTTAGATTTCACAACCAGAGGGCGCAGTGTATCTGTTATTTTTGGAGATGGAGCAGGAGCGGTGGTTGTGTCAAGAAATCATAGAGAAACTGGAGGTATTTTGTCTACTCACCTGCATAGTGAAGGAAAACATAAGGATGAACTTGCACTTCAAGGACCCAGTACCGGTCATTGGGTGCCAGAATTATTAGCAAATAACCCACAAGAAGATATTCCATATTTCCCGTATATGAACGGCCCGTTTGTTTTTAAGCATGCGGTTGTTCGCTTTAGTGAAGTAATACATGAGGGGTTACAAGCAAATGGCATTAGCACCGAAGATATTGATATGTTAATACCACACCAGGCTAACTTAAGAATCTCTCAGTTTATTCAAAAAAAGATGCAATTGCCAGATAGTAAGGTGTTTAATAACATACAGAAATACGGTAATACTACAGCTGCTTCTATTCCTATTGCTTTGTCTGAAGCTTGGGAGCAAGGAAAAATCAAAGAGGGTGACCTTGTTGTTTTGGCTGCATTTGGAAGTGGTTTTACTTGGGGAAGTGCCATAATTAGTTGGTAGTGTGCCCAAGCACTATTAATTTAAAACGCCTCTCAAAAAATAATTTTCGAGAGGCGTCTTCACTTTAACAAACCTAAACATGAACGTTTATATATTTTTAATGAACGGCTAATTCAAATAATTATAACATCTGTAATAGGGGCAACTTTCTTTAAAGACGAACATCTTTGTTAAGTGTTTCAGATTATTTTGATAAAATAAAGTTCGAATACCAAAACAGGCTCCTTAGTATTAAAGATACTACCTTTGTTTTATAATTGTTGACACATAAATTTTTATCATGAAAAAAACATTAGTGCTTGGCGCTAGTCTAAAACAAGACAGATACTCAAACATTGCGATCCATAAATTACGCGAGAATAAACACCAGGTTGTTGCCATTGGCATGAGAGAGGGAGTTGTTAAAGATGTAGCAATCACCACAGAAAAAAAGATGTTTGAGGCTATAGATACAGTTACGCTATACCTTAATAAGTCTAGGCAAGAAGCTTATTACGACTATATTTTATCTTTAAATCCGAGGCGGGTTATTTTTAATCCAGGGACAGAAAACCCAGAGTTTTATACTCTTTTAACCCAGCATCAAGTAGCATTTGAGACGGCCTGCACCTTAGTTTTGTTGGGTACGAATCAATACTAAACCTAGGTAAGTGAGAAGCCCGTTTAAAATCAAAATAAAGAACCCAAACTCAAACCCAAACCACAAGCTAGAGCAATAACTTATAGCGTAGCCAACAAAGGGCGTGAGTATTGCAATAATTGGTACAAAGCGGTCCTTTATTTTTTGTTTTGAAAACAAACCAAAGGCGTATAGGCCAAGAAGAGGCCCATAGGTATATCCTGTAAAGACAAATAGTTTGGTAATTACTGAGGCATCTCCAATTAGGTAATTAAAACTTACAATAACCAATATGAGCACTAGAGACATTGCAATATGTACTTTTTTACGCACCTTGATTTGATTTTCTGGCGTGTGCTTTTTTTCAATATCTAAGATATCAATACTAAAGGATGTGGTAAGAGAAGTTAGCGCACTATCTGCACTAGAGTAGGCTGCTGCAATAAGCCCAAGCAAAAAGAAAACACCAATACCCCAACCAAAATTATCATTCATGGCAATGGTAGAAAAAAGCGTGTCTTTATGTGCGTCAATTCCGTTCTGTTCAGCATATATAGTGAGTAGTAGCCCTAGTCCTAAAAATATTAAATTAACAATAGTGAGCACGATGGTAAACCAAAACATGTTTTTTTGAGCGTCCTTTAAATTGCGGCATGTTAAGTTTTTTTGCATCATATCTTGATCTAGGCCTGTCATTACAATTGCGATAAACATTCCGCTAACAAATTGTTTAAAAAAGTAATTACTGCTTTTGTAATCATCAAAGAAAAAGATCTGTGATAGATCGCTTTGTGCTATGAAATTAAGTACTCCATCATCCCCTATACCTAATCCATCTGATATATAATATATAGCTACTCCTACTGCAATAAGCATGAAAAGAGTTTGCAGGGTGTCTGTCCAAACAATGGTTTTAATACCGCTTTTAAAGGTGTACAGCCAGATAAGTAAAATAGTAATGGTTACTGTTACCCAAAATGGTACTCCCATTGCATTAAAGACTAGGTCTTGCAATACAATTGCTACCAAATACAATCTAAAACTAGCTCCTGTAATTCTAGAGAGTAAAAAGAAAGAGGCCCCTGTTTTGTAGGAAGCGGTTCCGAACCTTCCTTCTAAGTAGGTGTATATTGAGGTTAGATTTAGCCTATAATACAAGGGCAGTAATACAAGCCCTATAACCGCATAGCCAAAAGTATAGCCCAAAACAACTTGAAAATAATTAAAACTATCTGCCTCGACAGCCCCTGGAACAGAAATAAAAGTAACTCCACTTAAAGAGGCGCCAATCATGCCAAAAGCCACCAAATACCATGGTGACTGCTTCCCGGCTTTAAAAAAATCTGCATTACTACCTCCCTTGTTTGTAATGTATGATATTGCCAACAGTAGTGAGAAATAACCGCCAATAAGTAAAAGAATGTGAAATGGTTGCATAAATTTGTTTCTGAAATATTTTACCGTGAGTAAAAATATGAAAGTTTAACATGCAATGCTTTACTAATGGCTATATATTCATGCGGAGTTATAAATTATCTTGATTAAAGTAGAAAAATGATTTATCACAAAAACCGTATAATATTTATTTATAAGGATTATAATTCCTCGTTTTTTCCAAGCTTTTTTTTATCTTTCGGGTTATGGATTTTTCTTCAAAACTTCTTGAAAATGCGGTAAGCGAAATGTCTCAATTACCAGGAATTGGAAAGCGAACTGCGCTTCGTTTGGTGTTACATATGTTAAAGCAGCCCCCACAGCAAACCCTTGGGTTGGCTCAAAGTTTGGTTTCCTTAAGAGAACAAATTAATTTTTGCGACAGTTGTCACAACTTAAGTGACGCTAAGTTGTGTGAAATTTGTGCAAACCCTAACCGCAGCCAAAGATTAGTTTGTGTAGTTGAGGACATTAGGGATGTTATGGCCATTGAGGCAACGAGTCAATACCGAGGACATTACCATGTTTTGGGAGGTAAGATATCACCCATGGATGGTATTGGCCCTTTAGATTTAACCATAGATTCTTTGGTTGAAAAGGTAAAAGATGGCCAAATAGATGAGCTTATATTTGCATTAAGCTCCACAATGGAGGGAGATACCACCAATTTTTATATCTTTAAACAAATTGAAGACTATACTGTAACAACGACAACTATTGCCAGGGGTATTTCTGTAGGTGATGAGTTAGAATATGCAGATGAGGTCACACTAGGACGCAGTATTATTAATAGAATTCCTTTTGAGAATTCTTTAAAAAACAACTAGACTATTGAAACTCTCGGTCATTATTGTTAATTATAACGTTCGCTATTTTTTAGAGCAGTGTATCATTAGTGTCCAAAAAGCAACGCGTGCTATTGACGCAGAAATTATTATTGTAGATAACAATTCTACAGATGATAGTTGCGACATGGTAAAAGACTCCTTTCCACACATAACACTTATAGAAAATAAAGAAAATGTAGGGTTTAGTACTGCAAACAACCAAGGGGTTGCAATTGCAAAAGGAGATTATGTTTGTATTTTAAACCCCGACACTGCCGTTGCAGAAGATGTATTTACAAAAGCGCTACACTATGCAGATTCTCTAAAAGATTTGGGCGCTTTAGGTTGTTACCTTATGGATGGGACAGGACATTATTTGCCAGAAAGTAAAAGGAATCTCCCAACACCATTTGTTTCTGCATTAAAGCTTCTTGGTTTTTCTAAAAAATACTATGCAAATACTGTTTCTAGAGATAACAAAGGAAATGTAGCTGTTTTAGTAGGTGCTTTTATGCTGTTAAAACGCTCTGTGTATACTAAGGTTAATGGCTTTGATCAGGATTATTTTATGTATGGTGAAGACATAGATTTGTCATACAAATTAGAGAAAGCTGGATGTAAAAACTATTATCTAGGAAATGTTACAACCCTTCACTATAAAGGTGAGAGTACTACTAAAAATAAAATATACCTGCAGCGATTTTATGGTGCCATGGCTATTTTTTATAAAAAACATTTAACCACCAATTTCTTGATGGACAGTGCTATAAAATCTATGGTTTGGTTAAAAACCAATCTTTTTTCATATTCTGGCAACCATAGGCCAAAAACAAAACAAATCAAGGCTGGGTATATCATGACAGAAGACCTAGCGCTATTTTCTAAAATTTCAGCAGTTATAGACGTGCCATTAAAAGCAACCTCTAAAAGTATATTTCAAGACACCCTGCACAGCAACACACTATTTGTTTTTGACGCTGCATATATGTCTTACGATCAAATTTTTACTGTAATGAAGCAATTGCAAGGTCTTGGTAATCATTTTAGAATACGCCCACCAAATTGTGATTTTATTCTTGGCAGCGACCAAAGTGATCAAAAGGGAAGTGTACTTGTTTTTTGAAAAAAGTAAATCAGTTCCTGTAAAAATTTGTTAATTTCGCAGCATAATATTTAACGCTATTTCATAACACCACTATGGCTAAATTTGAATTAAAACTTCCTAAAATGGGCGAAAGTGTTGCCGAAGCTACGGTAACCAACTGGTTGAAAAACATAGGAGATACTATAGAGGCAGATGAGCCTGTACTAGAAATTGCTACAGATAAGGTAGATAGTGAAGTGCCTAGTGAAGTAGATGGCGTATTGGTTGAGATCTTGTTTAACACAGATGATGTTGTTCAAGTGGGGCAAACAATGGCTATTATTGAAACAAATAGTGATGCTGGTTCTGAACCTACTCAAAGTACTGCTCAAGAAACTGAAAGTGTGAAGCAGGTTGCTGCAACAGTTACTGCTGCAAAAGACACCGTAGCTGCGGCAGTTGTTGTATCTAGTACACAAGGCAGATTTTACTCTCCACTGGTCAAGAAAATGGCCCAAAAAGAAAATATTTTACAAGCAGAATTAGATACAGTTCCAGGAACTGGAAAGGATGGTCGTGTTTCTAAAAATGATATGTTAACCTATATTAAAAATAGGGGAACTAGCGCCGTAGTTTCAAAACCAGTTGCTGCACCAACACAAGCAGCGCCTGTTTCTGTAAATGGAGGTGATGAAATTATAGAAATGACACGTATGGGTAAATTAATTGCCCACCATATGGTTGCCAGCGTACAAACAAGTGCGCATGTTCAGTCATTTATTGAAGCAGATGTTACTAATATCTGGAATTGGCGTAAAAAAGTAAAAGCATCTTTTATGACACGTGAGGGAGAGAATTTAACATTCACTCCAATATTCATGGAAGCTGTCGCTAAGGCATTAAAAGATTTCCCGATGATGAATATAGCCCTTGATGGTGATAACATCATCAAACGTAAAAACATTAACCTAGGGATGGCTGCAGCCTTACCTGGCGGAAATTTAATTGTCCCTGTAATTAAAAATGCAGACCAACTCAACCTTGTAGGAATGACAAAGGCAGTAAACGATTTGGCTGCCCGTGCAAGAGACAATAAATTAAAGCCCGATGATATTCAAGGAGGAACCTACACAGTAACCAATGTTGGAACCTTTGGAAGTATCATGGGAACTCCTATTATCAACCAACCTCAAGTTGGTATATTGGCATTAGGAGCCATACGCAAGGTACCTGCTGTTATAGAAACTCCAGATGGAGATTTTATAGGTATTCGCTACAAGATGTTCTTAAGCCACAGTTATGACCACAGAGTTGTAAATGGAGCTTTAGGAGGTCAATTCGTAAAAGCGGTAGCAGATTATCTTGAGGCTTGGGATGTGAATAAAGAAATATAAGATACCAAGCTAACACAAACAAAAAACTGCCCTCTAAAGGCAGTTTTTTGTTTGAATATACTTTTTCTAAAGCTTGTCTGCGGTAATTCGCTTTTCTCGATTGGCTACTTCCCAAGCGGTATGAAAAATAAGTTTTGTTCTTTTTTCCATTAAATCATAGGCTATTTTATCTGGTGTATCAGAGATTTTATGATAATCTTCATGTACTCCATTGAAGTAAAATATGACAGGAATATTGTTTTTCGCAAAATTATAATGATCACTTCTATAATAGAAACGGTTAGGGTCGTTTTCATCATTATAGGTGTAATCTATCTCCAAATCACTATAGGTTTTTGCAACTTGTGCTGATACATCATGCAGCTCTTGGCTCAATTTATCACTACCAATAAGGTAGATGTAATTTGGAGTATCTGCTTTGTCTGGATCTATGCGCCCAATCATGTCTGTATTTAAATTACAAACCGTATTGGCCAGTGGAAATATTGGGTTCTCTGTGTAATATCTAGAACCATACAAGCCAATTTCTTCACCCGTAACGTGTAAAAATAAAATAGAACGTTTTGGACCATGACCTTTTTCTTGAGCAGTTTTGAATGCTTGAGCAATTTCTAATAGCGCAACAGTTCCAGAACCATCATCGTCAGCACCGTTAAAAATTTCGCCATTTTTCATTCCTACGTGGTCATAATGCGCTGAAATAATAATAATTTCATCTGGTTTTTCGGAACCTTTGATAAAGGCCCAAATGTTTTCTGAATCAGGTAATTTAGGTGCAAAACCGCGTTTCATGTATTCAGAAGGGACTTTTTGGTACCAATCAGCTGCGATTGGTGGATGTGAAATTCCGTTTTTCTTGTATTGTTCGATTAGGTATTTTCCAGCCTTTTTTTGACCTTCAGTTCCAGTATCACGACCTTCCATGTCGTCACCTGCTACTATATACAAGTGTGTTTTTAATTCTTCAGCAGTTATAGTACTTAAATAAGTACCAGCATCTGCTTTAGATTTTTGAGCAGTTTTTGCGGAAGAGCAACCTGTTAAAAGTAAAGCTACAATTGCGCCTGATAAAAGTAGTTGTTTCATGAATTTATTTATTTGGTTCCAACAAATATAAAAATTAAGTCAGATGTTTTTGGTAAACTGTTGTTTTTGGTCTTAATTTTAACTTTTGATTAGGATTTCGAATTTATTTCCCTTTTTTAATCTCTTTTTTTCGGTGATTAACTTTAAAAGTTTGAAGACGTACACCCAAACCCTTTTTTAATCAAACACCACAACCATTACGCCTTCGTCAGATGGAATAGGTTTTACTTTTAAGTTGCTCTTGTTGTATTGAAGATGAATAGGTTCATTTTTTGGAGCAAAGTACAAATCAATACCACTCATAAAAGGTAAAATTCTAAAAGCAGAAATAGCATCGGCATCGGTAGAATTGTTTTTATTGGCATCATACAAAAAGAAGGCGATAGCCGTTTTGCTTTCTGCAGCGAATTCTTCACTTGATAATGCAACGCTGTTTACGGTTAATTCATCTCTACCGTGTATTACTGCTTTATTGGCACTAAATACAGCTAATGCTACTTGAGTTTTATCATTTGGTAAGGTGCCCAACAGCATCTGCGCCATACCAACTTGCGGAAGCGTTCTCAAGTAAACACTATGATTATTGTTTGAAAAAGGTTCTCTATAGTAATGAATTACACGCTTGTTTTTATCAGTTGATTTTACTTTAAATTCATAGTGTGTATTGGCATTGGCTTTGAATTCACCCCAGTATCCTTGTGCGTTTGCTTTAGTGGTAAAAACAGGTGTTTGTGTGAGTCGTTCGCCAGTAAGCGCATCAAATGGATATACTTCTAAGGAAGCGTTCTTTTCTGCTTTGTTTTCGCCTAAACTAACTACTCTACCTGATAGCATAATATGTTCGGTTTTTGTCTCTTCTTTAAAACTCAATGGCGTTGAGGAATTGAAAAATCCATACATCTGCTTAAAACTTTCAATAGCTGTGGCAATTTCGTAATGGTCAAGGTCAGCATGGGCAACATTTTTTGCACCTTCAATAGCTGCTCCATTTACAATTTTATCTTTTGTTGAATAGAGATTTAAGGTTCGAACAGAGGGCGCTTTATTTAAAGCAAAACTTCCTACATGAACATAGTTGTTTACTTTGACTGCATGCTTTTCTTCTTTTAAGTAATTGTTACACAAATTTCCACCAGCAGAATGTCCAACAAGATTTACTTTTTGTGCTCCAGTTCGATTTAAAACTACATCTATAATACTATCTAATTGTTGTTCAGCTGCTTTATTTACAAACGAG
>ERZ651770.1104-NODE-1104-length-11346-cov-3.167983_pt1 | contig 11346 bp, 8 predicted proteins | sample MGYA00514756_ERZ651770 | MGnify/ENA metagenome assembly ERZ651770
ACGCTCTTCCGATCTACGAACCATGGGAAGGTAAATCATTTTATTATTACTACCATTTTGTGAAATTAAAGCCGCCCCTAAAATTAGAAAATTCAGTTTTATTTTATTTAGACTATACTAGTTCATTTCGTACTTCTACTAAAATTTTTTTTACCGCATCTTTAGCTTTATCCATCTCTAATTTTAGGTTTCCTAAATTAGTTATCGAAAGTCTTACTAAGGGTAGCCTAACATTTCGTTGACAGAAATTAAGTAACTCCATTGCTCCTTTTATTCCTACTGGATTACCCTCAATATACAACCATTGATGAATATCCAAAAATGCTTCATTAATATAGTTAGCTGTTTTCAAGTCACCTTCCAAACCTGCATTTATCATCGTTGAAAACTCTCTAGGAAAAGCATTGGCAATTACAGATATAACTCCATCTCCACCGCATGCGAGCAAGGGCAAACAAGTTGGATCATCGCCTGAAAGAACTGAAAAGTGAGCTGGTTTATTTTTTATTATTTTCATTCCCTGCACCAAATCACCAGAAGCATCTTTTACTGCAACAAATTTTTCACTTGTATTTGCCAAACGAATAATGGTTTCAGCATTGATATTTGAAGAAGTTCGACTTGGCACATTATAAATTATAATTGGTACTGGAGAAACTTTAGCTATTTCCATATAGTGCTGAAAAATTCCTTCTTGGCTTGGTTTATTGTAAGCTGGACTACTAGAAAGAATTCCAGCATAACCTTCAAAATTAAATGATTTAATTTTTTCGACAAGAGCACGAGTATCATTCCTTCCAAAAAGACCAGCAATAATTGGTACTCGCTCTCGCACTATATTTTTTGTGAATTTTAGAACAGATAAACATTCTTCGGAACTTAAAGTAATAGCTTCTCCTGTCGTACCAAGTGAAACTAAATAATCTATTCCCCCGGAAATTTGAAATTCTATAATTTTTTCTAATGCATCAAAATCAATTTCTCCATTTAACGTAAATGGAGTGACAATAGCAATACCCGTACCTCTAAATTGCGGCTTCATAATCTGGACTATTTATTCTATTGAGGAAAAAATCTATTTGCTTAATTAAATGATCTATACCTTTACTATCTGGAATATCAATCATTAAATCATAAGAATTGGGATTTTCAGAAAAAGGACCAACCCGTAATTTTGCTTTTGATAAAGCTGAAATAAATTCAATCTGAATATTATTTCCAGAATAAAGATTTATCAAAATATCAAACCTTTTATCCTTAAACTGATTTATTTCAGGACCACCAGGAACCATTTTCCAGTTAACCTCATTCAACGTGAAATACTTAAATGAGAAGCTTAAATCTTTTTGTTTGTTTTTTACAAAGCCCAAAAGACTTACTTTTTTGCCGCTCTTTATCATTCTTTGGGCATATTCTACCACTTCAATTCGACTAGATGAATTAGTGACATCAAATAAGATACCGATGGATTTTGCCTTATCAAATTCAACAGAGGTTCTATTTATTTTTATTTGAGAAAGTTTTTGATTTAAATGAGCTTCAAAAAAGTAAAATCTAATTTTTGAAAAAATACTCATGGCCTTTCAATTTAGGTTAATAGAAAATTAGGATTCATTTTATAAAACAACTCAAAAAGAAACGATAACTCAATCTAGTCTTAACTTACTTCCAATAAAAAACTACAACTAATTTACAGTTATTAATAAGTTCAAGGTTATCTTTAATAAATTCTATTTTGATTTAACAGCTACCTTCTTTTTCAAAATATCGTATTGCCCCATTCTACTATATTTTTCAACACGTAAACTTATTCGTTCATCAGGTGTCATTTCCATTAATTCAGCCACTTCTTTTTTCAAATGTTTCTTCAATGTTTTGGCCATTTCTTCCGGAGAATTATGAGCTCCACCAAGAGGTTCCTTTATAATTCCATCTATCAATTTAAAATCAAGCATATGATCAGCAGTTAATTTAAGTGCTTCTGCAGCTTGTTCTTTATAATCCCAGCTTCTCCACAAGATTGAGGAACACGATTCAGGGGAAATTACAGAATACCAAGTGTTTTCTAACATAAATACTCTATCTCCCAAGCCTATTCCAATAGCTCCCCCAGATGCACCTTCTCCAATAACAGCACAAACGATTGGCACTCTTAATCGAGCCATTTCGAATAAATTACGAGCGATTGCCTCAGCTTGACCTCTCTCTTCTGCTTCTAGTCCTGGAAATGCTCCCGGAGTGTCAATAAGACATATAACGGGGTAATCAAAACGTTCCGCCATTTTCATCAATCGAAGCGCTTTTCTGTATCCTTCCGGATTAGCCATACCAAAATTTCGATATTGTCTCATTTTAGTGTTGACTCCCTTTTGATGCCCTATCACAACAACTGTTTGTCCATCCAGATTAGCCAATCCACCAACTATTGCTTTATCATCTTTAAAATAACGGTCTCCATGTAGTTCCGTAAATTTTTTAAACATTTCACGGATATAAAAAAGAGAATAAGGTCGTTCAGGGTGACGAGAAAGTTGAACTTTTTGCCATCCAGTCAAACTACTATAAATTTCCTTTCTCTCACTTTTAATCTTATTCTCTAACTCCTTTATTTTATCGGATACGTCTATATCTCCTTTTTCACCCACCTCTTTGAGGTTCTCGAGTTGTTCATAGAGACTTTCCAACGGTTTTTCAAATTCTAAAAAAACCATAATTATTCTTTTTTTGGGTTAAAAACAAAGCAAAATTGCTATTTAATCAAATACTCCGTGTCAATTTAATTAACCAAGGGTCACAAAATTACTAATATGCTCGATTGAATGGTAGGATTTGAATTTTTTTTTTAAAAAAAATCAAAAGGAATTGCATAATTCAAAAAGGAATTATACTTTTGCAATCGCTAAATGACAAACGCGTTATTTATACTCTTTAGGTCTGGTAGTTCAGTTGGTTAGAATACCTGCCTGTCACGCAGGGGGTCGCGGGTTCGAGTCCCGTCCAGACCGCAAAAAAGCTCAACACTTAAGTGTTGGGCTTTTTTTATACCTCAAACTAAAATACTTAAAGAAAAGAGAGCAATAATAATTTTTTACTCCCTTTCCCCTGAGCGTTTTAATATTAATCTACTAGTATTGCTCCTACTCCAGCTTCCCATAACAATTTATTAAAAGAGATGACATCTTTTTCCATAATTTTTTTCGCTTTTAGTTGAAAAGCACCCCATTGTGTATCGAGCTCCCTTTTTCTATCCAAGACCGGGTTAATCACCTTTGGAATTCCACTTTCAGTTTGGTTGATAAGGAAAAGATAATTGGCCGTTAATTTATTTGGAAAATTTTCTACATCATCATAAGCTTTTGATTTTCGCTGAACCATATCTTCATCCCAATCCACCATACTATTAACTAAAGTTTTTCCTTCCGAATGTATTTTAGAATATTGATCCGTTTTCGGCAAACGTTTTAAAATGGTATTCAACTGATTTTTATAATCATAAATCGTATTGATCGAACGATGCATTTCGTCAATCGTTTTTGTCATTGTCGTCATCAATTCAGAATACTCTTGATAAGTAACCGTACTAGTTGGATACATTGGATTAGCTAAAACTTCAAAAGAAGTGCTAGATTCTTTATCTCCCATTTTTAAAGTTGCAGTATATACCCCTGGACTAACTTTGTGACCTCGGTAATTTCCTTCGATGTAAACATCAGGGACACCTAATCGATTTGAATGTTTCATATCCCAAACGAATCGATTCAGTCCGTTTGACTTTGACAATGTTGGTTCTGGCGGAGGACCTCCCGCCCATCGTCGATAAGTGCTGTCTTTTACCGAACTAAGATTTCGAACTATTTGACCTCTGGCATCTTTTATTTTTAAAGTGATTTGCGCTTTAATCTTTGTTGATGGTAAATTATAATAGATCACAACCCCATTCGCAGGGTTGACTCCTCGTAATACATTCGTTCCTGTAATTGAAGGCGAAGAACTATTCAACTCACTTCCACCATTAAGCAGCATGGTATTCTCAGGTTGGAATAATTTTAGAGATTTATTCTTCTTTGAATATTGCCTTAATAAACTAATGTCGTCCAAAATCCAAAAAGATCTCCCAGAAGTTGCTACAACCAAATCGTCATGTCGAATAATTAAATCAGTAATTGGACAAATTGGCAAATTTAATTGGAAGGGTTGCCATTGTTTTCCTCCATTCCAAGAAATATAAATTCCAGTTTCTGTTCCTGCAAAAAGTAAATCTTTTTGTTTTTCATCTTCTCGAACTACCCTTGTAAAAGCGCCATGAGGTATTCCTTTTGAAATATTCGTCCAAGTCTTTCCATAATTAGTAGTTTTAAAAAGTGCAGGAGCATGGTCATTAAATTTATATCGAGTGGTTGCAATGTAAGCTGTTGCAGGATCGTGTGGAGAAACGTCAATTGCATTCACTAAACACTCCTCTAAACCTTCAGGTGTCACATTACTCCAATTATCCCCACCATCTTTTGTCAATTGAACAAATCCATCATCAGTACCGACCCAAATGACTCCTTTTTCATGCGGAGATTCTACAACATAACTAAGTGTTCCATAGTTTTCAGCACCTACCGCTTCGTTAGTGTATGGTCCTCCACCCTTACCTTGTTTTTCAATTTCGTTCTTTGTCAAATCAGGAGAAACCTTTTCCCATGTTGTTCCCATATTACGAGTTCTCAATAAATATTGAGCACCATGATAAAAGGTATTTGGTTCGTGTTTTGACCAAATAATTGGCGCATTCCAGTTATAACGATATCGCATATTTTTAGCGTCTCTTCCTAAATATTGAATCGGAGCAGCCATAATATTGGTTCCAGCTTTAGCATCAGTATCAAGGACTTCTATTGTACCTAAATAACTACCACCTAATACATATTTTGGGTTGTCAGGATCAAAGGCAAGGAATGCACTTTCACCTCCTGCTGAAGCTGACCAACTTTGAGGATAAATTCCCCAGTTTCCAATTTCTCGATGAGCAATTCTTATTGACGAATTATCTTGTTGACCACCATAAACTCGATAGGGAAAAACATTATCTACATTCACTCGATAAAATTGAGCTGTTGACATATTATTTTGAGAAGACCAACTTTTACCTCGATTAAAACTTATGGCTGCACCTCCATCATTTGCAATGCAAAGATTTTTAGGATTATCCTCATTAATCCATAAATCATGATAATCACCATGTGTTCCTGAAAGTGTTTCCCATGTCTTTCCGCCATCAATTGATCGCAAAGCAGGTGCACTAAGAACATAAACCATATTTTCATTTTGCGGATCAGCAAATACCTCAGTATAATACCATGCTCTTTGAATAAGTCGATGATCTTTGCTGATTCTATTCCAATTTTTTCCACCATTTTGAGAGACAAAAAGACCCCCTAGCTCTCGATCAGAATCACTTTCTACCAAAGCATAAACTTTATCAGGGTTACTTTGACAGACAGATACTGCCATTTTTCCTAATTCTTTTGGTAAACCATTTTGTACTATTTTCCAAGTATCACCTCCATCAACAGATTTATATAATCCACTTCCTGAACCACCACTAATTACTTTCCAAGGCTTGCGACCATGTTCCCACATTGTTGCATACATTATCAAAGGATTGTTTTGATCCATTGTAATATCTGCACAACCAGTGTGCTCATTAACATAAAGTGTATTTTTCCAAGTCTTTCCGCCATCAGTACTTTTATAAAATCCTCGCTCTTTTGTTTTTCCGTAAAGTGCACCTTGTGCAGCGACGTAAACTGTATTTGGATCTTTAGGATGAATAATAATACCTGCAATGTGTTGCGTTAAATCTAATCCAATTTTTGTCCAAGTCTTTCCAGCATCAGTTGATTTATAAACGCCATCTCCATGATGAGTCATCACACCACGAGGAGCATGTTCTCCCATTCCGCAATAAATAATATTAGGATTACTTTTAGCAACAGTAACGGCTCCGACTGATCCAGTTTGAAAATAACCATCCGAGATATTTTTCCAATGTTGACCGGCATCTTCTGTTTTCCAAAGTCCGCCCCCAGTTGTACCCATATAGTAAGTTAAAATATCATCTTTCACACCACAAGAGGTTACCGAACGTCCTCCTCGAAAAGGACCAATATTTCGATATTTTACTGGCTTAAAATAAGAGTTAGCCTCAAAAGATTTATTTGTTGATTTTGATTCCTGACCAAATAAACTAATGGTAAATAATAGTAAAATAAAAGTAAACAAGTGATTTTTCATATTAAGCGTTTTTGATTTGAATGTTAAATATAAAATTTCTATTTGTATTTAATAAAGGGAAAAGAAGTCAACGCAATAAAGATTCTCCTTTTTTTAATCGTTTACTAAATTTCAGAAATAATACCTCTCCTTTAAAAATAATGAGTCCTCTTAAATCAATTATTCTGACCTCTTCTTTGGAATACAAAAAAGAAAAACCCCACTCTAATTTTCAGAATGAGGGTTTTTTAAAAATGTCTTCAATAATTTAGTCACAAATATAATACTCTTTGGAGTTTAGTTATTTTTCGCATTTAAATCAGCATTCCCATTCTTTTCATTGGCTTTCCTTACCGCATCTTCCACCTCCTTAGTTGCCTTTTTTAAATCTTCTAACCGCTTCGTTTTGTCCGCTCTTTCTACAACAGGTTTTGCTGCACCATTCGATTTTGGTTTATCTGAAGAGCCAGAGGGTTTATTTTCAAAAGTCAAACCTTTCGCATCAGTATCTATATAAATAGTATCACCCCCATCAAAATCGCCTGACAAAACATGCTTAGAAAGCTCGTTCAATACTTCTTTTTGTAAAACCCTTTTCAAGGGTCGAGCACCAAATTGCGGATCGTAACCCAAATCTGCTAAAAGATCTTTTGCATTATCAGTCAACTCTAAAGCCATTCCTTGTTTTGCTAACATCCTCCTAGTTTTCTTCAATAACAATTCTAAGATTTGTTTAATTTCATCTTTTGTTAATGGCAAGAACATAATCTTATCGTCAATCCGATTCAAGAACTCAGGACGTAAATTCTCTTTCAATGCTTCGAAAACTTCTAACTTCGTTGTCTCTAAGATATCTGCTCTATGTTTTTCTCCAACAGAAGCTAAATCCTCGAAGTTTTCCAAAATAACCTCTGCTCCCATATTTGAAGTCATGATGATAATCGTATTGGTGAAATTCGCAACTCGACCCCGACTATCTGTCAATCGACCATCATCTAATACTTGCAACAGTATATTAAAAGTATCAGGGTGCGCTTTCTCTATTTCATCTAATAAAACAATCGAATAAGGTTTTCTTCGAACTGCTTCTGTCAATTGTCCACCTTCATCATATCCAACATATCCCGGAGGTGCTCCTACCAATCGACTTACAGAATGTCTTTCTTGATATTCACTCATATCTATTCTAGTAATCGCTTTATCATCGTCAAATAAAACATCCGCTAATGATTTTGCTAACTCTGTTTTCCCTACACCTGTAGGTCCAAGAAAAATAAATGAACCTATCGGGCGATTTGCATCTTGCAATCCTGAACGACTTCGACGCACCGCATCACTAACAGCCACAACAGCCTCATGTTGTCCAATCAAACGTTGACCAATTTCTACTTCGAGGTTGAGGAGTTTATCTTTTTCACTTTGCAACATTTTGGAAACCGGAATTCCAGTCCACCTTGCCACAACTTCTGCAATGTCGTTAGCATTTACCTCTTCATTAGTAAATCTGTTTTCTTCAGGCAATTTATCCAACTTTTCTTCTGCTACCATTAACATCACTTCTTTCTCTTTGATTTGACCGTAACGTATTTTAGCTACTGTTTCAAAATCACTTTCTCGTTCTGCTTTTGCGGCTTGTTGTTCTAATTCTTCAATCGTTTTTTTGATACCTTGAATAGTATCAACGATTTCTTTTTCATTTTGCCAAGCAGCAGTAATTCCATCTAGTTTTTCTTTAGCATCTGCAATTTGCTTGTTGATTTTATCAAGTTTCTTTTTATTGCCTTCCCGTTTAATTGCTTCGCGTTCAATTTCTAATTGACGAACTTTTCGGTCTTGCTCATCAACCTCATCTGGTTTAGAATCCAATTCCAAACGTAATTTTGCACCTGCCTCATCAATCAAATCAATCGCTTTATCTGGCAAACTTCGATCAGCAATATATCTCGATGACAATTCTGCAGCAGCAATCAATGCTTCATCTAAAATATCGACTTTATGATACACCTCATATCGCTCTTGTAAACCTCGAAGAATCGAGATTGTATCTTCCACGCTTGGTTCATCAATCAAAACTGTTTGAAATCGACGAACTAAAGCTTTGTCTTTTTCAAAATATTTTTGATATTCATCCAGTGTAGTTGCACCAATAGTTCGCAAATCGCCACGAGCCAAAGCGGGTTTTAAAATATTTGCAGCATCCATTGCTCCACCTCCACCTCCAGCACCAATCAATGTGTGAATTTCATCAATGAATAAAATTATCTCTCCTTCCGAATCCGTTACTTCTTTAATTACTCCTTTCAACCTTTCCTCAAATTCTCCTTTAAATTTTGCACCTGCTATCAAAGCTGCAATATCCAAAACGAACAATCTTTTGGATTGTAAATTTTCAGGGACATCCTTGTTAACTATCCGCCAAGCAATACCTTCTACTATGGCTGTTTTACCAACACCAGCTTCTCCTATCAAAATTGGATTATTCTTTTTTCGTCGAGAAAGAATATGCAACACTCTTCTGATTTCCTCATCACGGCCAACAATCGGATCTAGTTTCCCACTTTCAGCACGTTCGTTTAAATTGATCCCAAACTTTTCTAAAGCATTATATTGTGTATCTGTATTTTGGTCAGTTACCGTTCTTCCTTTTCGTAATTCTCCGATAGCAACTTTCATTTCTTTGACCGTTGCACCCAATTCTTTTAACAACATTGCTCCTTTGTCTTTCCCTTGAATTAAAGCAAGCAAAATCATCTCTATCGAAATAAATTCATCACCAAACTCCTTCAACATTTTTTTTGCACGACTCAGAGCTTTATTTGCATCGTTAGTCAAATATTGTTTTTCGCCACCTTCCACTTTTGGATAGGTCTTAATCATCTCGTCCAATCGTAATTGAAGTGTGGGAACATTTAAACCCATTTTTTGTAATAAAAATTTTGGAACGTTTTCATCTGTAACTAATATACCTTTGATGAGGTGTGGCGTGTCGACCATCTGTTGATCATGACCTCCAGCAATTTGTTGGGCTTTTAGAATACATTCTTGAGATTTTATTGTGAAATTATCGTATGTCATTTTATATAGTTTTTATTGTCTTTATTATTTTAGGTCGCTTCTCTTCTAGAGTAAGACTACTAATTCACAATTTAAACATCAAATCCATAACCAAAGCAAAAAAATCTACAGAATTCTGAAATTATGTCCTGAACGCAAAAAAACCAAGACTTTTTGTCATTGAATTATAGAATCATAATGCTAAAAAGACGCAATAAAATAAATAAGAGAGGAAGAGAACATTTGAAGTATCAAATATTTAATATAAAAAAGAACTTATTCAATTAGAATAGATAAAGATGAGATTATGATTTAAAAACACTTCATGTGTGTTTTAATCCATTATTTCTTTGAACACTAGTAAAATATACAAACCCGCTCTTTTTTCAATAAAAGGAGCGGGTCTATTTTTTAAAACAACTTAAAGCTTAAATACTAAAATTCAAGGGCGAAATTTGAATAATATACAGAAGCCCAAAGTAAAATAAAAAGGAAAAACCCGATAAAGAAATACATCATACAGTATCCTTTTTTTCCAGCATTTTCTATATGTCCTGACATTGTTTTATTATTTTTTAGTTTGGAAATTTTACCTTTGAAAGTGCAAAGAAAATTGCAGAGAATCTTAATTTGTTTACGTTGGCAGAATCTTTGGGTGGAGTGGAGAGTCTATGTTGTCATCCATCAAGTATGACACACGCTTCAATTCCTCCAGAAGAGAGGAAGAAATCAGGATTAGTTGAATCATTATTAAGATTAAGTGTTGGTGTTGAAGATGTAGATGACTTAATTGATGATTTAAATCAAGCTATAGGATAAAATTTATGGAAATTCCAAAAGACAAGAAAATATATTTTAGTTCAGATAATCATCTTGGTTCTCCATCAATCAAAGATAGTCATGAAAGAGAAAAAATATTTGTATCGTGGTTGGAATCTATTAAACATGATGCTGATATAGTTTTCTTGCTTGGAGATCTGTTTGATTTTTGGTTTGAATATAAAGAAGTAGTTCCCAGAGGATTTACAAGAGTTTTAGGAAAACTTGCAGAGCTGTCGGATTCTGGAATAAAAATTTATTTTTTTGTAGGAAATCATGATTATTGGATGACTGACTATTTTGAAAAGGAATTAAATATCAAAGTTTTTAGATCACCAGAGTTATTTATTTTTAATTCAAAATCTTTTTTAATAGGTCATGGAGATGGATTAGGACCCGGAGATTATGGATATAAAAGAATGAAATTAGTTCTTTCTAACCCATTTTTTATTTGGTTATTTAGGTTATTGCATCCAGATATTGGAATAAAACTTGGAAAATATTTATCACAAAGCAATAAGCTTATGTCAGGAAATGAAGATAAAGAGTTTAAAGGGGAAGATAAAGAGTGGTTAATTCAATATTGTTTAAAAAGGTTAACCAAAGAACACATCGACTATTTTATTTTTGGTCATAGACATTTACCTATTGTACACCAGTTAAAACCTAAATCAAAATATATAAATTTAGGTGATTGGATTACTCATTATACATTCGGTGTTTTTGATGGAAAGACTTTTAACTTAAGAAACTATCTAAAGAAAAATGATTGAATCGCAAAAATCAAATTTTGAGAGGAGTGTGCTAGTTGGGATTATTAATGATTCACAGAATGAAGAAAAGCTAAATGAATTTCTGGAAGAATTAGAGTTTTTGTCATTAACAGCAGGAGGTAATGTCGTTAAAAAATTTACACAAAAAATAAACACCCCTAATCCAAAAACTTTTATAGGTAAAGGGAAAATTGAGGAAATTCAAAAATATGTCAAAAACAATGATGTATCAGTTGTTGTTTTTGATGATGACCATGATCATCGTAAACTACCCCTAAACAACTTTATTAACCTAAATTAACTAATTAGCAAGAACAACTAATACCACTAGTAAGTTACCCTGCTCGATATTGTGCTTTAAGACCATCAGCGACGCACATTACAGGTGGTTACAGCAGCAATATCAAAAAATACCCTTCAAAAGACCTTAAAAACAGTA
>ERZ651770.1122-NODE-1122-length-11210-cov-2.423965_pt1 | contig 11210 bp, 18 predicted proteins | sample MGYA00514756_ERZ651770 | MGnify/ENA metagenome assembly ERZ651770
AAGGTAAAATGAAGGACTTGCATGGTTACATCTCAAAAGGAATGTCTGCACAAGATATTGCTAAGAAGATGAAACTTGATGTTAAAACAATCCAAGCATTAATGGATGAGACTGACTTAGACGAAGCAAAATCATCTACAGGTTACGAACTATACCACAAAGACTTTTCATCTGCAATGCAACATGCATATGCTTTTGCAAAGAAGAAATTTGGTATCGAAGTTGACCCTAAAGAGATTGATGATAAAGTTGCGACAGGGCCAAAGAAACCATCAAACGGAAAAACTAATTCTTACAGTCTAAAAGCAAAAGGTGGTAAGAAGGGTATCCAAGTACAGGTTTACAACACTGGTAAAACCTACGAGTTGAACATGTATAAGGAAGAGGTTGTTACTGAAGAGGAAGAACCACAAAAGTCTGATGGAGTTAAATCTGTCGAACAAGGAAGAGATGATAAGAAGAAAACTCGTATCGCTCAACTACAATTACAGATTGCAAAAGCAACTGAAACAATTAATAAACTAAACGCACAGGAGAAATAATAATGTCCAAGTATCTTAAAACTAAAGAAGGTAGTTTAGAGAGTGCTGTGTTAGAGGCAATGTCTCCTGCTCAGCAAGCTGCAATCGCAATCTCTAAAAAAGAAAAAGAACAAAAAGAAAATAACTATATTCACGCTGCAAAGATGGCAAAAGAAAAAGGTGAAAAAACCTTTACTATCGGTGGTAAAGAATATGATGTTGAGGAAGCATTAGCAACTGAAACTAATAAGAACGATAAGTCTGATGACGGTGAAGGTTTGGACGCAGTTCAACCTAAAGCAGTAAAGAAGAAGTTTGCTGACCGTAAAGACAAAGACATTGACAACGATGGTGATGTTGATGATTCTGATAAGTTCTTGCACAAAAGACGTAAGGCAGTTTCTAAAGCAATCAAGAAAGAAGAAGTTGAACTTGACGAAGGTTATTCAGCAAAAGAAATCAAGATGGCAATTGGTATTGCATCTGACAAAAGATATGCTGGTGGTAACATGAGTGGTGCAGTTTCTGCTATTGAGAAAATCAAAAAAGGGTTATCTGACCACAAACAAGTTGTTGCAGTTCTTAAAAGACAGAACGAATCACTTGCACAACAAGCTGCAAGACACATTACTGATATGTGGAAAGAAGCTGCTGCTGCAAAAGCAAAGTCTGAAGGTTTATGCGAAGATTGTGGTGAAGAACCATGTGGTTGCAAGTCTGAGTCTAAAGACGATAAAAAGGTTGCAATGACAGGTAAACCAATGGCAGGAGTTGAAGTTGCTCCTAAAGAGTCAAAGGCAAAGTAATATGAAAAGTATCGTGGAAGTCACGAGTATTAATGAAGAAGAACTTCCACATATTTACTGTGATATGGATATGGTTCTTTGTGATTTTATTGGTGCGTATGAAACACTCACTGGTAAGAAATTTGACAAGACTCCAAAGGATGAACGATGGGATGCAATTACAGGCAAAAAAGATTTCTGGCATACTCTGCCTTGGATGCCTGGCGCTCAAAGAGTTTGGAAGTTGATTAATAAATATAATGCAAATATACTGTCTGCATATTCCAATAAGGATGGGAATAGTCGGAAGGGAAAGAAGTCTTGGTTATCCAAGAATGCAAAACCTACTGGTAAAATCCACCTTGTACAACGTGCAGACAAACAGAAGTATGCTATGACTGACGGCAAACCTAACATTCTGATTGATGATTATATCAAAAATATCAAAGAATGGGAGAATGCTGGAGGAATTGGAGTACATCATACTTCACCAACGGATACAATTTCTCAGCTTAAGAGAATTGGATTTAGATAAATAGATAAGTAAACAATAAACTAGGAGAACTATCATGGCCCTATGGGGAATAACAGATGCAGATGAAGCAAAACCAAAGTGGTTGACATCAGCAGAAAAAGCAGACGTTTACGCAACCGATAGAGGTTGGGTAAAACTTAACGGCAAAGGACTTGAAGAAGTCATTTGTTCAATCGGTGGACTAGCAACTTCAGTTGGTGGTGCAGACATTAATACTTCAGCATTCGTTGGTTCAGCGTTTGATGTAAGTGCTGGTGGTAATGTTGATGTAAGACTTACTTTCAATGAGAAGGTAACTGTAACAGGTTCACCAACAGTAGCAATTACTAACTCACAAGCTGGTGGCGGTTCTGCTGCTTCGTTGAGTGCAACGTATCAATCTGGTACAGGTACTAACAAACTTGTGTTCAGACATACAATCGGTGCAGCCGGTTCTACTGTATCTGCTGATGACGTATTGTCAATTGCTGTACAGAACATTGCACTTGCTGGTGGAACAATCAAAGATACTGGTACAACAGTTAACTCTGGTGTTGCAGTTCCTGCTGGTACAGCAACTAACACAGCGGTTGCATAAGTAGTATAACAAAGGATATATAATGTCAAAGAATGTTAAGACACTTAGTGTCAATGAAATTGAGTTAAAGAAAACGGATTTGCAAACTGACTTGGAGAAAGTTACGAGTCAGTTGCAGAATCTTGATAAGATGAAGGTGCAGTTACAAGCACAGGGGAATGCACTATCTGGTGCGATTCAACAGTGTGATGTATTTCTAAACCTATTAGGTGAGTCGAGTCCCGACAAAACAGTACCCTCGCAAGACGATAGTGCGGCAGTAAATACTGCACTGAGTTGAGGGATTAAATTAACTAAGGAGAAAGAAAATGGCAGATAAAAAAATTACTGCACTTACAGATTTGGGTGCCGGAATAGCAGCAGAAGATTTACTTCATGTTATTGATGACCCATCTGGCAACCCTGTAAACAAGAAAATTAGTGTTGCAAACGTATTTAACAACATTCCAACTTATATCGCATTAGACGATACAGTTCAAGTTGTTGATACAGGTACAGAAGCGGTTAACGTAACTTCTTCTATTTCACATATCGATACTGCAACAGTTGGTGGAACACATGCTGGCGCACTTGCAGATGGAACTAACGGACAAATTAAAATCATCACAATGATTGCTGATGGTGGAAACTCTGTTGTTACTCCAGCAAATGCAAACGGTTTTTCAACTGTAACATTTGCAGACGTAGGTGATACTGCAACTTTAATCTTTACAGGTAACAAGTGGAACATTATTAGTTCACACTCAGTTACAGTAGCGTAAGGAGAATATAATGAGTGAGCGATTAGGTGCAAATGGAATGCCAATGAAAAAGAAGGATGAATCTTCTGAGATGATTTCTGAAATTCTTGAGGTAAATCCAAACAAGAAAAAGAAGAAGCCTGCAAACAATTATGAGTGGGCATCTGATAAAAAGGAGAATGACAATGAAGAACTTTAAAAAGCATATTGCTGAAGAAGTCTCTGCTGACGGTCATGACTTTTCTAATGATGTATCAGACCCAAACACTATCTCAAGAATCAATGCATTCTTGGGTGCAATGAGTGGGATTGAGCATCTTGTTCCAGAACATGCAATGGGTAAACTAAGAGAAAGACTAGGTAGACTTGGACTTTCATTTGGTGAAATTCATATGTCAGAAGATGGTGGCAAAATGTCTATGCCTCTTACACAATTTGGTGGAAGAACAGGTAAAGATGAGAATGGTGATGATATTAATGATGATGGTATCTCTCACAAAGTTGAGGGTGGTTTATCATTAGAAATTCAACACGAAGTCACTAGTGGCGGAACACACTTTATTAAAACTAAAATCGTCTAAACGGTTAGTTATATTATGTTTCAGAGAATAACTAATGATAATGTCATTATGTTTGCTATTAAAAACTATGACAATCCACAGTGTGAAGGTGAATCTGAATTTCACGATGATATGAAACGCTTTAAGTATATTAAGCGTTTGTTAAGAAAGTATCGTGAAACTGGTGAACTGAAAGAACGTCTGATATTGAACCACATGATAGTAGTATTCAATGTGTTTGGTGCAGAGGCAGGAAGTACATTAATGTTGTTTAAGATAGAACCAGAGTTCTGGCCTATACTTAAATCATTTATGACCTTCTTAGGGATGTTACCAGAAGATGAACTTTTAATGTTAGATGAAGATTTAAATGTTAAGGAAGTATTAGAGAGAATATAGATGGGTAGAGCGATTGACTTATTTGTTACATACCGTTTCGTTAAACTTTTAACGACACCATTCGAAAAGACTGATGCCTATAAGATGGGTATCATCGATAAAGATGGATTTCGTATTAAAGGTAAGATTCTGTATAAACAATCAGAACAGAGTGCATACACTGTTCTACATAAATTGGTGTTTAACATCAAACGCATTTTTGCGAAAGTGCCTGGCCTTAGAACAAGGATGGGAACATATGCAGCTGCCCTCTTTCTACTTAAAGATACTTTCAAAGAACATGTTGATGACCCAGAAATGTTTGAGAAACAACTTCTTGAATTTTTCAAAGATAATAATGTAGAGTTTGATAATGACATTGTTGAAGAGGTAACTTTAGACAATGGCAAACTAAGTAAAGGACTTTACGTCTTAACCCAAGATGTTGTGACAACAGAAGCAGAAGATGAGATAGATGCTTTAGAGGGTGATGAGGTAGAAGTGTTTGAAGATAGTCCACCAGAAGATACTATACTTGGTGTTGACATTTTCAGCGCAGTACATAAAAAAACAAAGCAGAAGATATATGTTTCTGCTGAAGATATAAAAGAACTGGATATAGGAGACCTACTATGAGTTTCAAATTTGATGATATAATGACAAAGTTTTATAAAGACCCAAAATTGGGTATTAAAACAGAGGATGCTCCTGCTAACTCAGTTGCTGGTGGCGGTGTTGCACTTCCCCCAGATGCGGTTATGAAAAAGAAAAAGAAAAAATCCTACGATGGTAGAACCAAAGAAGGTAAGACATTCTTTAACAGAATGGCAGAACGAAAAGCAAAGAGAGAAGCATCTCGTCTTGCACAGAAAGTTCAAGAGAATACAGTTAATCGTGAACACGAATACCTTATGGTAGAAGATAATGTGGACATGTTAAAGAGTATTGTCAAAAACAAGCAGAACAAGAATATCAAATTCAAAGACGGTTCAATGAAGGTTGACTTGTTTACTGCATCAGCAATCACACAGGTTTTCGATAAAGTTAACAAATCTAATCAGAAGAAGATGTCTGATATGATTAATGGAAAGAAAGCACAGTTTATGAAGATTGCAGACTTTTCCTTATCAAAGGTTAAGTAAATTGAAAACATTTAATCAACATGTTCTTACCGAGCAACAATTATCTAAGCAAGATTTAGATAATGTTGAGAAGTATGCAGATAGACTGTACAAGAGTGTTGGTATAGATATAGAGTTTACTAGACATTTTTTAGATAGGGTGAATGATGTACGAAACAAGAAACAGATTACTGTGGCGGAGCTTATACGTTTATTTAAACAGTCGTATAAGAAGTACGGTAAAAAGATTGCACAACTCGGCCCAGACGCCGAAGCAGTCTTAAACGATATGCAGACTGATGTTAATATGCCGTTTGCATTAAAATGGGATGGGAAGGAACTGGACTTAATTGCTAAGACGGTGATGAGAAAAACCAACTTTGCAACCAGTAACCAAAAACTATCCTTTAAATAAAGGAGAAGAAATATGAGAAATTGGATTAAAGCAAGAATTGAAGAAAGAACATCATGGGATGGCGCTGCACTAGTAGCAGTTGGAGTAATCATTTTGATTGCAGGCCCTTTTGCATCTATGGCTGCATATGCAGCGATTGCTTATGGTGCATGGACTATTTGGAAATCTGAGTAAGGCCATGAATAGTAAATTTAGTATTGGTGTAGTAGTTGCGATTGTTTTACAGGTATCAGCATTTGTCTGGTGGACTGCACAACAAGCACAAACTATTTCACAATTGAATGTACAGGTAACTGAACTTACTTCTCGTATGGCAGTCGAAGATAATGTAAATATGAATCGTGATATAGATGATATGAAATCTAAAATCACTGATATGGATAATTGGATTGCACAAAACTACAGTGATATAGAGGACTTAATTGACTTCGCAACATTCACTGAAAACAGATGGGCAAATGAATATGCAAATGACCCATCATACGAAAGAAAGTTTGGTACAAAGGCGCCTAAGAATGATTAAATTATATGCAATTATTATTATTGTAGGTATCTTGGGTGGTGCGGCGTATGGTGCAAAATACTATTACGACACCACCCAAAATACTATTGCACAACTAAGAGATAATAATGCAAAACTAGAAGTTGCTAATGAGACAAACCAAGCAACTATTGAGAAGATGGGACAGGATTCAGCAAGACTGAATGAACTGAACTCAGAACTCAATGCGAACTTACGCAAATCAGAGAAGTATGGAGATGAGTTGCGTGATACTTTAAATAAACACAATCTAACACACCTTGCAAATAAGAAGCCAGGATTGATTGAAAAGAGGATGCAAAATGCGACAGACAAACTATGGGATGACCTTGAGTCTCTTACTAGTGATGACGCTACTACTGAGTAGTTGTTCAACATTTAGACAAGAACCAGAAATTATTATACAAACAAAGATAGTTGAAAAAACTATCCCTGTAGTGCAACATCCAAAGCAAGTTAGATTGAATGATGTTAAGATTTATGTTGTTTCACCCGAAGATAACTTTGAAGAATTTGTAAAGGAATATTCGGATAAGAACGGTGCAGACTCATATATCGCAATAAGTGTGAAAGACTATGAAAATCTTTCTAAGAACTTTGCAGAACTTAGAAGATACATAGAACAACAAAAACAGATTATTGTATATTATGAGAAGGCAGTCGCTCCAACAGAAGTTGGGGATGACATAAAAACAGGAGAAGAGTAAATGGAATATTTACAACTTATAACATGGGACTTAATTGTCCACCAACTTATGACATGGTGGCAGTTCACAGTGGTAGGAATTCTTATCATTGTTGGATTCATTATTAATTTATGTGGTGTAGATAATAAGTCAAAGAGATGTGGTTTCGAATATAAAGAGATGCCACAAATGATGCCAGTACCAATTGCAACCAAAGGAAAAGGTTTTTGGGGTGCAATCTGGATGTGGTTTACTGGTAGTAGACATTGGGTTGTTGCAAAAGACTTTCACTTCACATTGGACGCAGTTGAATATGTAATCCCTAAAGGATTCCAGTTTGACGGAGCATCAATACCAAAGTTCTTACACACATGGTTATCACCAGTAGGCGTATTGCTTATGGGTGGATTGGTACATGATTATGCTTACAAGTATGCTACACTTAAAAGAAAAGGTAAAGGTACTTGGGGTATAATGAATCAAAAAGAAGCAGACATTATTTTCAGAGATATTAATATCGAAATAAATGGCTTCCATTTTTTAAACTATCTTGCATTCTGGGCATTAAGACTTGGCGGTTTTGTTGCATGGAATGGACATAGGAAAAATAAATAAAATGACAACTGTAAAGACGTTAGATACAGAAGTAGAACTACTCAAAAGAGAGGTTGCTGACATGAAGATGATTCATGTTAGATTGGACTCTGCAATTGAAAAGATTGCTGACGTATCAACGTCTTTACATACTATCATGGCAGTCCATGAAGAAAAACTAATACGGCAGGAAGAATCATTGGGTGAACAAGAGAGAGAATTTAAGACCACTGTTCTAGAATTGCATAGTCGTATTACATCAAATTCAAAAGAATCTTCCCTACAAATGGGAGAGATGGAACGTAGACTTCATATTGCTATGGAAGAACATCAAAAGAAAGAGACTGAGCAGTTTACTGCTCTACGAGAAGAAATAACTAATAGAATTGGTGTTTTAGAAAAATGGAGATATCTCATCGTTGGCGGCTCCATAGTTGTAGGTTTTGCACTAACTGAGATACTTCCAGCAATGATGTAAAAATCTATTGACTTACAGGTTAACTTCCTGTATATTATACATTATGAATTATATTGACTTTAAGTATATATCCCTTATATCAGTTCGTCTACGAAACTTTAAACGAAAGACAGATTACCTGTGGCAATTCAGTTGTCCATATTGTGGTGATTCGTCCAAGATAAAGACGAAGGCGAGAGGTTTTGTTTACAGAACAAAGAATGACCTTTTCTATAAGTGTCATAACTGTGCTATGGGTACTAGCCTATCAAAATTGATAGAACATGTAGATTCAAATTTACACAAAGAATATGTACTAGAAAGGTATAAGGAAGGTCTTACTTCCAATGGTCGAGGTGATAAGACGCCAGGAGCAGGCATTAAGACGCCTGACTTCAAGTTTAAGAAACCTGTGTTTCGCAAGTCACTGAAACTCGATTCCTTTGCACAGTTAGAAAAAAATCATCCTGCTACCAAATTTTTATTGGATAGATGCATCAGCGAAGAGCTGTGGAATGATATATATTTCTGTCCAAAGTTTTTTGAATACGTCAACGGACATGTAGAGAATAAGTTCCCCTCACTAGATGGTGACCATCCAAGGATGTTAATACCATTTCGAAAAGAGGATGGAGAGGTCTTTGCATTTCAAGGACGGGCATTTGGGGATGAACCCCAAAAATATATTACTATAATCTTGGACAAAGAACATCCTAAGATTTTCGGATTAGATAAGGTTGACAAGAACAAAACAATATATGTTGTTGAAGGCCCTATCGACAGTCTCTTTCTAAAGAACTGTATCGCAGTTGCTCAAAGTGATTTGCGTGTTCCCCAGTTCAAAGACAATGCGGTACTCGTTCCAGATAACGAACCTCGCAATGAACAGGTCTGTAAACAAATAGAAAGGTGTATCGATGAAGGATACTCCGTTTGTATTTGGCCACAGGGTATTTTAGAAAAAGACATTAACGACATGATTCTTTCTGGTTTATCAGAAGCAGAAGTTTCAAACATTATACATACTAACACCCATAAAGGATTGCAGGCAAAAACTGTTTTCAATTCTTGGAAAAAAATATAACCCAGCAGGAGAACGCAAACATGGCCCTTGAGAACGTAGTAACATTCCCAAGTGCTGAGGAAACTGGTCTTGACCACCTCGGCATTACAATTGACAGAACACGAGACAAAGATTTATCAGAACAAGCATATAAGCTACTCAAGGATTATTATTGTACAGAAACCGAAAATTCACCCCAAGAAGCATATGCAAGAGCATCTGTTGCTTATTGTAATGGTGACTTAGAACTTGCACAAAGAGTTTATGATGCAGTATCTAAGGGTTGGTTTATGTTTGCATCACCAGTATTATCAAATGCACCATTGCCTGGGCAGAAAGCAAAGGCATTACCTATTTCATGTTTCTTAACATATGTTCCAGATTCATTAGAAGGACTAATCGACCACACTGCTGAGTTGCGTTGGTTGTCAGTTAAGGGTGGTGGAGTTGGTGGACACTGGAGTGATGTTCGTGCAATCTCTGATAAAGCGCCAGGCCCAATGCCATTCCTTCATACGGTAGATGCAGACATGACTGCATATCGTCAAGGCAAAACTCGTAAGGGTTCTTATGCAGCATACATTGATGTTGCACACCCAGACTTAATTGAATTTCTAAACATGCGTGTACCAACTGGTGACGTTAATCGTAAAAACCTTAATCTACACCATGCTATCAACATCACAGATGATTTTATGCGTGCTGTTGAAAGAGGAGAGATTTGGGACTTGAAAGACCCACATGACAATAGTGTTCGTGAATCTATTCCTGCTCGTACTCTTTGGCAACAAATTTTAGAGACACGGTATCGTACAGGTGAACCATATCTAAATTTCATTGATACTGCGAATAGAGCATTACCACATACAATGAAAGCAAAAGGACTAAAGATACACGGTTCTAATTTGTGTAATGAAATTCACCTACCAACTTCAGAAGATAGAACAGCTGTTTGTTGTTTGTCATCTGTTAACTTAGAGAAGTTTGACGAATGGAAAGACTCCACTTTAATTAAAGATTTGACTCGTTTCTTAGATAACGTATTACAATTCTTTATTGATAATGCTGGTGATGAGATTTCTCGTGCTAGATATTCTGCAACTCAAGAACGTAGTCTTGGACTAGGTGCAATGGGTTGGCATTCACTTTTACACAGTAAGAGAATTGCTTTTGATTCACATGAAGCAAGAGAACTGAATTGGGATGTTTTCAGAACAATTAAAGAACAGGCACATCAAGAATCAATTCAACTTGGACTTGAACGTGGAGAAGCACCAGACATGCGTGGAACAGGTAGACGTAATGCACATCTACTTGCAATTGCTCCTAACGCAAACAGTTCTATTATCTGTGGTACTTCACCATCTATTGAACCTATGAAGGCGAATGCATACACACATCGTACTCGTGCTGGTTCACATTTGGTAAAGAATAAATACCTAGAAGAAGAACTAAAGAAAGCGAAAAAGAACACACAAGATGTTTGGTCAGATATTATTACAAATGGCGGTTCGGTACAACACCTCGACTTCCTATCACAAAAAATCAAAGATGTTTTCAAAACAGCAATCGAAATTGACCAGCTGGTTTTGGTGGAACAAGCAGCAGACAGACAAGAATATCTCTGTCAAGGACAATCATTAAATCTATTCTTTCCTGCTGGTGCAGATAAGAAAGAACTGCATAGGTCACACTTTGCTGCGTGGAAACTCGGCACTAAAGGTCTTTACTATTTAAGAACCGAGACTTCACAACGTGCAGAAAATGTGTCACAGAAAGTAGTTCGTGACCAATTAAAAGACTTTGAAACTTTAGACCAGTCTACTGAAATAGAAATGGCTCTTCAAATGAGACCATTAGAAGTGGTACAGTCTCAAATTTTACTTGACTCTTTAGACGGTAAAGCTATGGCTCAACTTACAGAGCATGGTAAAGTGCTACTATCTAGGATGGCTTCTCCGGGAGCTATATTCCATGAAACATTTCATGATGTGTCTCTATATATACTGTCTCCTAAAGATGCAAAGCTGTTATATGATAAGGTAAGAGAAATACCAGGACAAGCTATCACCTACAAAGGTGAAGTAAAAAACCTGTCTGATTTTACATTGCAGCTCGAAGTACTGGAAAACGGGATTCCTGTAAAATTGATTGAACTTCCTGAATTGAATGTTGCCGCAGAAGAAAGCACCATTGTTGATGTTTCAAAATTTCTGCCAAAATTTAAAAAAGGGAAC
>ERZ651770.1127-NODE-1127-length-11172-cov-2.466426_pt1 | contig 11172 bp, 6 predicted proteins | sample MGYA00514756_ERZ651770 | MGnify/ENA metagenome assembly ERZ651770
GTTGGTCTTTGATTTTGCCATGATCCAAATGCTGTCAACTGTGATGTGTGTGTGTAAATCTTCAACATAGCGAACGAATGCATCGAGTTGTTTTAGTAACGAAAATTGTGTACGAAAAACGTGACGATGTTGGGAGGAGTCAATATATTGACCGTCAAATTTTTTTGGTGGTTTGAAATCTATCCTTTGGTATTTTTCGTTGGTCCAATTTTCTAGGATATCCTTACTCAATTCTGTGAGCTGGACGCATTGCATCGTACCTTTACCTTCTAAATTTTTCATGATCGTAGCGTTGCGAGATCGTGTCCTTGTTTCTTCTGATGTATTTTCCGATGGTGTAGCAAACATCTGTGCTGTATAGTATATACTGTCCTTTTGGATTGAAAAATAGCCACGATGAAAACAATTAGATGGAAACATGACATAGTCTCCTACATCGTTCAGCATAAAATGGTCAATGGTATGTGCACACAATTTTTCTTTCGTCAAACTGAAACATTTGTGGGAGGGATCTGCTTTACATGATGATGCAATGCAAACACCGGTTCCGTTGTAAACATTGTTAATTCGTTCGATGTCGTCGATGTAATTGATGTTGACGTCGTTATTCTCGTTTTGGTCATTGTTGTTGGTAGCTGTTTCGTTGTTGTCGTCAATGTCGCTGATATCGGAGTTGAAGAGTTCAGCAAAATTCACATCTTTTTGTAATTTTTTAATTTTCCGTTCCATATTTATCACTTCATTTTGCAGAGTTTCAATTATATCATTGTTTTGTCTGACTTGTTCTTCAATTATTTTGATGCGTTCCTCTGTTTCTTGCGATGATACATTGATAGAATTAATTTGGGTTCCTTCGTTAAAATATGCTTCAGAAGGATGGGAGTCGTAATTTTGGAGCGCAAGTAATCCTTCGGCTGGCAATGTAGTGACTCCCTGATTAAAAATTTCAGTGCACGTATCCTCTCGAGGAGTTGAATTTTTATTTAGAGGGAGAGGTGACTCCGATGGTTTTGTTTGAGTATGTATCTGATCCAGATCGGCACGCAAAACCGCGGAGGGGGGGTCGTGATTTTGGACCGCAAGTAGTTTTTTTTGAGCATCTATCTGATCCAGAACGGCAGGCCATCCCTCGTCGAAGCAACGGACGCAGAATCCTTTTTTATTTGCTTGTGACCAACTGGTGCAAGGATTCAATTTTCTTCTGTAGCTTTTGCAATAGACCTTACTCCTGGGTTTTTTTGCAGGTGTTGTTGATTTCGGAGATGTCGCATCTTGTTCGGTATTGGTCATGTTGCCGATGTCGTCAGTGTTGTAGGTATTTGCAGGTATTATTTAGATGCAATAATCGCAGAGATGAATTAGAACTGAATTACCTATCAAGAAATGTCAGAATTTTTTGGCACTTGATGAATGTATTATTGTAGTGTTCTTCCCGCGCATGTGTAAACAGTTGTAACACAGTTATTTGCAGTTATGGGCGGTTATTTTCAGTTATTCGCAGTTATTTGCAGTTATTCGAAGTTATTCGCAGTTATTTTCAGTTATTCACAGTTATTTGCAGTTATTAGCAGTTATCGGCAGTTATTTTTAGTTATTCGCAGTTATTTGCAGTTATTCGAAGTTATTCGAAGTTATTCGCAGTTATTTGCAGTTATTCACAGTTATTTGCAGTTATTTGTTGTTAATGCATTCATTAGCAGTGATTTGCAGTTATTCGTTGTTAATCGCATTTATTAGCAGTGATTTGCAGTTATTCGCAGTTATTTGCACTTATTAACCATATTTCTATTTGCAGTTTTTTATAGGTATTGTTCATTATGTATAGTCATTGTAGATGGATCACCACGAAGGGAATTATAAAATAGTGATTTTAGCAAACTTGGTGAAATTTGAATTACATATAACTACGCAGGCTTCTAATAATACCTAATTTATCTTCTTGGACTGACATAAATCCTGGAAAATGTTACCTTATACAACTAATTGATAAATTGAAAAGGTGTTCCATCTGACCTATCAAAAAGGTTCTCACTGCTTCATACGCTTTTGTCAATTTCAAAGAATAAAATCGAAGCCATGCGTTGATATCTTACCGCTGAGAAATTGTTATTTCTTCCAACAAAGTTAATCCTGTGAACATCGTCATCGTCGTATTCAAACCATGAATTTGTGGTTTGGTGCTTTGTAACTGCCGTATAGTGACCTTTGCCGTCACTTTTAGGTTGGTGATTCACAGCTGCAATAAGGTTGTAAACGCATTTTCCAACTGGTGTTGTATTGGAATCGCGTAAGTCGTCATTTAGTTCTAATCCAGTTAACGGATATAGAACTGGATTTTCGATGATTGATCGATCGTTCCTCATGCGTCCTATTCTGATGCATAGTATGGGTGGGTATTTACATATTCTATATGTCTTTGTTGCTTGTTGTCGATCTAAACAAAAGGCGCATTCATAATTTGGTATAAAATCATCATCATCACATTGATAGTGGTGGAATAGATCTATCAGTGAAATTGTTTTTTTTGTATCATTCGCATTGTCGTGAAAGTTTTGATATGGAAATTGCAACGGAAGTGAGATGAACGAATCTTGTTTGATGGTAACGTTCATGCATTTCATGCACGTAATTCTCTGTTCAATCAGTCCCGACTCGAACAAATTCCAAAATTCTTTCACCGTGGAACGGAATTCGATATTATTTGGATGAAGTGGAATTGTTAAATCATCCGGTGATGGAAAAAGTTCTTTCAACAACATTTCTTTCATCAGTGTTAAAAACTCATCTGCGTCCGCTGAATTTGTAACAAACGTTATTGAATAAGTACAATTGAAGAAGAATGATCCAATTAGTATAGCTGTGTCAAATGTAATGAGTTTGCAAAATTACGTACATTGTTCGTCCTTGAATTCCGTATAGTTATCTGTGAATGATTTGATAAAATGTCGAGGATCAACAGATTCGGATTGAGTTGTCATTGAATTTATTAACGTGATAAATTCATAGTTCAATTTGAAACATCGTTGGCTGTCTGTAGGAAAATTCTGGAAAAGTGTTGTGTGATGGTTGCAACTTGCTATTGCTTGAAAAATAGCATTCGAATAGCAAATGACATTTTGATTTTGTAGTCCAGCATTCCCCAACGTAATTCTCCGTTGATCACTATTATTTCGAATAATTTTTTTACTTGTAGTACATTCAGTTCCTGTTTCATGTAGTCTCTTCCGTTTCTGCCGTGTTACGTTGTTGCCTATTTCGTCTGAATACAAATCATTGTCTTCACTGCTTTCAGGCTCATAATCAGTATCTTCTACGGAAGGGCAATCGGGCGGTTCAAATACAACAAATAAAGGCGTTTCTGTGTTAGTTGAATCTTGCCTTGTGTTGATGGTGTCTCTCGTACTAAGAGGGGCCAAATTCCATTTATGCAATCGTTTGTTTTTTTGTTCCGTTAGGTCAACCGTAGGAGACGTATCGAGTGATAATTGCTTTGAATTTTTTTGGGTTTGTTTTGTCGGATTGGTAAGAACATTTGACACACTCTTTGATTTTTGCTGCAAATATCGTTCCAATTTTTTTATGATCATTGCATACGAAGCAAATTTTTCTGTCAACACAGCTAGCGTTTTCTGTTTCGATGCTAATATGTTTTCCAATATAGAAAGCCGTAAATGAATATCTGACACATTATTGTCAAGAAGGTTACCATCAGTTAAATTATTTCGTAGCTTCGTGACGCAAGTCATGGCGTTGGTGTTTCCTTTGTCGTGAAGGGATGCCGGTTCATCTTCTGCCATCGTAGTATTATTTATGGCAGTGCCGAACTTCTAATCATTGTCCACGATGTAGTTCTTGGTGTTGTGAGACCATAAGAATTTTTGAGTTGATGTAGATAAACACGTGTACAGCACCGCTTCGTACGTAGATACTACTGGCATGAGGTACAGTTACCTATTTCCATAAGTCTTTGAACATCATAGTTACATATTATTAATAGGTAGTACATTTGATATGATTAGGAGTTATTTGCAGTTATTTGCAGTTATTAGTAGTTAGTCGCAGGTATTCGTGGTCATATGCAGTTATTAGCAGTTATTTACAGTTATTAACAGTTATTTATAGCTATTTATAGTTATTCACAGTTATTCACAGTTATTTGCAGTTATTTGCAGTTATTCTCAGTTATTTGCTGTCAATTGCTGTTATTCGCAGTTATTCGCAGTTATTCGCAGTTATTTGCAGTTATTTGCAGTTATTCACAGTTATTTGCAGTTATTTGCAGTTATTTGCAGTTATTTGCTTATTTGCAGTTATTTGCAGTTATTTGCAGTTATTTGCAGTTATTTGCAGTTATTTGCAGTTATTTGCAGTTATTCGCTGTTATTCGCAGTTATGCGCAGTCGCAGTGGCAGTTATTAGCAGTTATTCGCAGTTATAAGCAGTTATTTTCAGTTAGTGGCAGTTATTACCAGTTATTCGCAGTTATTCTCAGGTTTTTGCAGTTGTTCGCAGTTGTTAGCAGTTATTTGATCATGTGTGAACTATGTCACATCTATATTGGCTATTAAATTGTGGGATTGCTATTGTCATTAAGACCTACGATGGCTGTTTTCAAGTATGAAGACAGAGAAAAAATTTCATCGCCATTTTGACATCTAGATGATATGCAATGAGGCTCTTGAGGATTGAATAGAAGGAAGTCACCTGGTCGAAGCGCTACTGCTATTCCAATTCTTGGGAATGCAAAATAGCAAATAACTGCATCACAATTTTTATATTCTTGTCTTTCAATATGGGCTTGAACAATAGACATAGTAAAATCTTTATCGGTATGAGCTCGCAGGTGAACATTAACACCAAAACTCACTCCATTGTAATATCTTGACACTTTAGTATTATCAGAAGAGGAAGGAGATGGAACCATAGTTGCAAAATTGATGCGTGATTTTGCGCATGTAATGTGACGGATAACGTCTGTATTTACATACTTATCAAAAGCGTGTTCAGCTTGCCTCAGAGTATTATGAAGGATATCCCAATGTTCGCTTGGAAATCCTTGTTCAATCCTGTAAAGACCTGATAATACGCCTTTGACATTTCTTCCAGGTTGTGCACCAACACAGCAATACTTGTTTGTGCCATTTAGGTAAACATGTCGTTGTTTGCCTCTACTTAACGATACACGCTGAGTTAAAGCGCATATTCTCATAGCATTGCATAATGGTCGACTGTCGCTTAATATTTGAAGTGACTCATTTCTCGGAAGACGTATGAATGTTGAGTAGGATTCAGATGTTGATATATAATGTAGGCCTGTTGAAGCATTTAATGTATCTGCAACCCATAAATCACCATTACGAATTTTAAGACAGTAAATGTCTTTTTCCAGTGGTCGCATGCCATCGTTATCTGTGTTACCTCCATCACATACCACTATTCTTTCTTTTATTTCTTCGATAGTCAGAAAATTAATGTTTTTGTTAGATGCTAAACTTGATGGAAGCTTGACATTTTTAAGGAAATATTTTCGTTTAAAGTTTTTTTTGTTGGCGTTCTTGACTCTTCTGTTCTTCGTGTTTCTCTTGACCAATTTGCATGCTTCTTTATGGTAGGCAATAGCAGCTATGCGAGTTCTCTTTGACGATGGACTATTTGCTTTGAATATATGACAATAAGGTGGAGGATCCGCAACATCTGTATTTGCTCCATTAATTTTAATGCCTGATGTAGATCGACCGTCCAATTGGAGTTTGTTGACTACACCAGGAATATCAATGATCCGTGAATTTACGTGATTTTCTTCATGAGTGAGGATTCGTGTTTCAAGGGGTGCATCTCCAGAAATGCGGTGAAGTCCTCCACTATTGTGGAAGCGACACAGCAGTTCATTTCTGGACTTCCCCCAGGAGGTACGCTCGACGGCGGTTTCTACAACACTATTCACTTCACTCATCTTTAATTTATGAGCATTATTTATTACAAATTTTTTTTAAGTCAGTGTAAGCTAATGCCAATGATCAAATATTCTCTGTTATTATCAGTTAATCTCAGTTATTTTCAGTTATTGTCAGTTATTGTCAGTTATTTGCAGTTATCGGATAAGCCGTTTTTGGCAGTTATAGGCAGTTATTGCCAGTTATTTGCAGTTATCGTCAGATATTTTCAGTTATCGTCAGATATTTGCAGTTATCGTCAGTTATTGTCTGTTATCAGCAATTATTGGCAGTTATCGGCAGTTATTGGATGCAGTTATCTCCAATTATTGGTAGTTATGGCAGTTAGTGACAGTTATTCACAGTTATCTAGTTATCGTTCTGTAGTTTAATATAAACTACTGTGACATTTTTTGAGATAATTCATTCAAAACGCAATTAAATGTTGATTCAACCATGGCAATAAAGGATAAGTCGACTCATCTCAATTCCAAAAATACTCCTGTTGCGAAAGTTATTACACCAGTAAAGAAGAAACCTACTCCTTCCAGCAATACTTCAGTGGCCAATCTATCTTCTTCCAATAATCCTCCAAAACTAAAGCCGAATCTTATTGAAAAAAAAGAGAGGGTCCATAGCATCATTCCATTACAGTGTCCAGATAAGACACCGTACGGTTGGGCTTTTGAAAACTTCTACGACTCAAAAGAGTTTCTAAAACATCTATGTAACAGGAAAAATGAGATTACTTACCTTGGTGAAGAAGAGTTCAAACCATTTAGTAATCTTACGGCACATTGGGTGAAAAGTTCTTCGCTTGGAGATAATCTTTGGATCATTCACATTGATGTTCAAGAGAACGATGAGGAAAACGTGTTTCCTATTTAGTGTTTTTCACTTTTTCTAATAAAATTGCTCGTGCATTATTGCAGCAGGTTATTTGGCCAAAACAAAAAGTTGAGGTTGGTAAATCAATCATTATGGACGATTCTACCGAATCGGAACTGACGTTGATTATTGAGAGAAATAATAAATTCGTTTCAGAAGTTATCATTGGACAGTCAATACTACCAGGTGACAGTGAATTGGAAAGTTTGATCTAAACACGTTTCATATGCTTTAACATATTGTTGAGTGAATAGTTCATGTTTCTTCGAATTTAGTATTTGATTTATTATTAATCTTATCAGTTTATGTAATATATATATATTGATATCTAGTTGTTTAAAGTAATAACATCTTGGTAAACAATATTCTCGATAGTTGGTACAAAGCTCATTGTCTGTCTATCAATCTGAATCTCTGTTAATTGTTCTCTCTTTAAATACATGACAATATTTTGACAATCACGTACTCGGCTTAAAGCAACATAAAGCTGACCATGACTAAATGGAGGTGATGTCACATCAAGAAGAACCTTCGATAGTGTTTGACTTTGACTTTTGTTGTATGTCATTGCATATGCTAAGCGCAGGGGAAATTGTTTCCTGATCATTTGGTATGACTTTCCATATGGCAATCTGAATTTGAATGATATTCGTGGTATTTTTATTGTTCTTTCTGTATTTTCTCCCATGGTTCTTACTGTAATAGTATGTTCCCCTATGGCTACAATCAATACTCTTGAGTTGTTCGCAATCTCCACCCCCTTTAATGCTCTTGTCACAAGGCAAACATCACCTATCTTCAATATAAGCTCATGATTTGGAATACCATTTTTCCTGAATCTATTTAGAACAGTTGTGGTCAGCATCCTTTCAATGTGACCGTGAGGATCATCTACTTCAGAAAATGTATCTTTTGACATAAGTGTCTTTGGCGCCGATATATTCATACTTTGCGCGACAGAGTTCCACATGTCCACACTTTCATTAGTTGCACATAAAATAGTCGCTGTATGATCAAGTTGTTGACCTGGATATAACCAATCCAATGCTCGCTCCCATTCATTGTCTGTGTAATATTTCATAGAGGGAAGAGCTAATCTTGAAATGTTTTCATCAACTTCCTCGATCACTCGACACCATGGTGAGTTTCTATTCATGCTAACGTCTATCAACATTTCGGCATAATTGAGCTGATCCTCCTCCTCAGGAGTAACGTTACCCCCTCGAGCTCTTGCCGCTGCAGCTGTAGCAAGACGCATATTTGTCCTTAATGGATGTATATTGAATTTACTCCAAATATCAATGTTTGATGATATTAGGGCTTCTAATATGGAACGTTTGTCATTACCCTTCACAATAGGTAGAGTCTTGAGTTATGTACGTCTGATATTTGAGATATTCAATGATCATTTGGAAAAACAATTTAAGATTTATCATTGATTAACTCACCTGACTAAAATCACCTGCACAGACAAACACAAAATATCGTGGCTTTTCCCATATATGTTTAAATGCATCAATTACAGCTTCAATAAGCATGCGATCATTTGATATGAATTCATCCCAGAATATGACATACACTTGATACAAAAATTCACAACGTTCTTTCCTCAAATTGCACGTAGGAAGATCAATATCATCAATATCCTCTTCATCTTCTACAGGATATCCAAATAAAGAATGTGCAGTTGAAGCACCTTCAAAAATTAAAGCAGCAAGACTCGTTGAGGCACAAAGCGATATAAGAATTCCATGACTACGACATGCAGCATGCAACTTCTTGAACAGACATGATTTACCAGTCCCACCAGGTCCACTTATGAAATGAAATACGTGCTCATTTACATCATCACGATTTGCTGCCTTGAATGAAAGAATTGACCTCATTATATTGTCAAATGCAACCTGCTGTTCGTTGTTGTTAGGAAATGTTTCGTTAAGATGTTCAAGTTCAACACGCTGTCTTGCAATTGCTTCATCATTTATCCAAAGCCTTATTTCTTCCTCAGCTTCAGTTGGCACTCTATTAGGTTTTGGGAAACCAAACTTTTCCAGTGATGAATTACTCTTGCGGAATTGACGCTCTAAAGATTGTAACATCTTGATATACGCAATATCTTCTGTTTCTGTATGATCATCAAAAATTATAAAATCACGATACATGCATCTTCGTCTATTTACATCATCAAAAATGTCACGAGTGGCATATCCATGAAGAGTCAGTATGACAAAATAACTCCTGCACTCTTGACCTGTTCCGTTTATGCACATTTCATCAAATGTTGCTCGCACATCGACAATGCTGTCTACATATCCATGAGCAATAGCAGATTGCTGATAGCTGCTAAATATGATAGGGTCTCCCCCTCCTCTTTCAGGATGATAGGTTAATACATCTTGATCATTCATAGCTGTCCTGTTCAACAGAATCAAACGAAGATAATATATGTCCCCGCTAGTTATGTATTGCATTTCCATCCGAACACATCTCTTCAATGATTTTAAAGGACAAAACACATAGCGAATTAGTTGATTTTGCCCAATATATATTTTGAAATAATGCCGATTCAGTTCTACATCATTTTCAGTGTTGGGATTATCTTGATAATATTTCGGTAGGTTTGTAGAGCTGTTGTACTTGCTAAAGAATTCGGTGAACTTCAGGTTGTTTAGAACATTTGGTCGGTTGTAATATATCTGTAAATCTGTTACTTCACCTCGAGTCTCAAAGTCGTCTAATTGTGCTTTAGTTCGAACTTTAATTGTGCAGACAGGAGGATCTGGTGCTGGATAATCCTGGTATCCATATAATCGCCATACCGCTGACATAGACGACATTGTTCTCCCATACATGAAGAGCTTAACCTCATCTCTTGAGTCTTGCTGTTCCTCGTTACTCAAACAGATTCTTTCCGTTCTTGATGCACCTTTGTAACAATACTTGTACATATATAATGCACAATATGCAGATCCACTGAATTCAACATTTATGTGTGAATCCCAATCCATCATAATGGACATATTATACGGAACTATCATCAAATCACGATCTTCTCTACGTCGATATACAACTCTGTGTTTTAGTTGATGCACATAACTCTCTGGAATTATTTCAGTGCGACTGTATCCTCTTTTGCAATTATCACCGATTTGTTTCTTGCAACCATTTTCAGCTACTGCACATTTGTGTGTGTTATGCATTCGAACTAATTCAATTGCTTTTTGTTTGTACTCATCCGTAATATTTCGACAGTTGCCTGACTGAAATATGTTTTGATTTTCTTCACCTTCAAAACGTGGAATCTCAGCAATAAAAAAACCATTAACAAAACTGATAAGATCATCATTGTTTCGATCATGAATGTCATGGGCATTTTCGAGTCTTGCCACTAAATGTGCATGAGGCAAACCTCGGTATTGATATTCAATTACATGAAACTCATAAATCGGTTTACGCCCGCCAAAATACTTCCCATGCCTTAAATTCATTTTGAACTGATCTAGCCTTGACTTAAAAACTGCTCCGGTCACATCTGGCCGATCAAATGCTGTTTGTCCAAGTAATAACTGTGACAATATTTCGGGCCATTTTGGATTGCACGTCAGTGTGATGAATACATGAGGACAACCATATTCGGACACCAACACCAAAGCATTCCGTGCTAACGAAGCCATGTGACGAGGAGACCCATGGACACTGGCAGGTAAGTATGACTCATTCCCTTGATCTTCTTCGCCATTAAATCCAGCTTCTCTCCTTTCATCTTCTTCCTGTTCCGTTAGATTAACACGCCGCATTCGATTTTGACCCATCAATATACGGCCTTGCAACTTTCGCACTGCACTCATTCGTTGATCGAGCACTCTAGAATAAAAGTCCATCAGCCAATATTGGGCCAGCCTTGACATCAACATAAAACGATTCACTCTTAATTCACGGCTTATATATTCCCCTGGCACTTTATATCGGTTGACCTCAAATAAACTTGCATCATCATGAAATGGCTCTCCTGTTCTACTATCAACAAAATGATATGGGCCAAAGTCTGCTTTGGCTGTCAAGTAATTACCACTCATTCCTTTTTCAGGCTTCAATAATCTTGACATAGCGTACTCATCTGGACTTAGACGATGTTTATTCCCATTTGTGTATCCAGGTTCACCATAAGGAAATAAAAGTGGAAAACATAAACCCTCCACCTTTTCAGAATCCAAATTAACATGTGATACACTATATCCACGTGTCTGAACATGTAAAATTATTTCACCTGTTTGTCTATTGTTCACAACAGAGCAAACATCAAAAACGTTTCCTTCTGCCCGTTGTCGTGCCTCTCCTCCAAGAAAACGAA
>ERZ651770.1131-NODE-1131-length-11149-cov-4.677836_pt1 | contig 11149 bp, 8 predicted proteins | sample MGYA00514756_ERZ651770 | MGnify/ENA metagenome assembly ERZ651770
ACCTAATGGTTGATGAATCATAACACGCGCATGTGGTTGGATAAAACGTTTTCCTTTTGTACCAGCAGACAATATTAGTGAACCCATAGAAGCTGCAAAACCCGTACAAATAGTAGACACATCGCTTTTTAAAGATTTCATAACATCATAAATAGCAAAACCAGAAGTTACATAACCTCCAGGACTATTTATATATAAATGGATATCCTTAGTCTCTAATGCATCCAAATACATCAACCTATCAATGACATGTTTAGCCGATTCATCATCAACCTGTCCCCATAAAAACACTTTACGTTGTTCTATTAACTTAGTGTCAACAGCATCTTGAATTTTTATCTCATTACTCATAATTCGTTTTAATTTAAATGTAAGAACTCATTTAAGAACTTATTAATTATTTTTTAATGCCTCTTTTTGCGCATTATTTCGTTAAAAGCTTAAACCTTAGCTATGGCGATGTTTAAAAATTTAGCCTCATATTTCATCAAAAATAGACTATAAAAATTCTAATCACAAATCCTTAAATAAGTTCTAAAATAAAAAAAGGTTCACCATTTACGGTAAACCTTTTCAACATTCTTTTTCTTATCTTTTACAAAAGCCCGTCAATAGCATCAGTGTATGCGTTTTTTGGTGCAACACCAACTTGTCTACCAACTACTTCTCCGTTTTGGAATACCAAAACCGTAGGTATGTTACGCACACCATATTTAGCGGCAAACTCTTGATTTGCATCAACATCAACCTTTCCTACAACAGCTTTACCATCATACTCATCGCTAATTTGCTCTATAATTGGCCCAACCATTCTACATGGTCCACACCAAGCAGCCCAAAAATCAACTAATACTGGTTTATCACTTTTTAATACCGTTTCTTCAAACGTTGCATCTGTTATCTCTAATGCCATAATATATATATTTTAATATGTTCTTAATTCGTTTTAACAACACAAAATTAGTCAAAATATTCTCGAAAGCTTACAAACCAACAATTTGTTTTCCCTATGACGGTATTGGTTCGGTTTATTTCAATTTTTATGGCGCATAAAACAGGCTATCCGTCATATCTTTCTGCGAAGCAGTCTCGAACTTGTTTAGGGATCTCAACAATTTAAATCGCAGTATAATAAATCAAACACAGTTTTATAAGCGCTTCATAAAAGGATGCCACTACTATACTTTGCGCAATGCAGAACTTCTAATAATATTTAAAATACGCCACTTTAAGCAGGCCATTAGCTTAATTAACGACAATAAAATAAGGATTTAATAAAATCTTATCAATTCAATTTAAATTGAACATCCTGCGCTTCCAATTCACTAATAAGTTCCTGACTAACCCGCACCTTCTGCCTTCTACTAGACATACTTAATTTAATCTTTTCCTTCATATCATAAACTAAAAAGTTAAGCGCTTGATTCCCAGGATGCATATTAAGCAACTCCTTTAACGCTATTATTTTCTGTTTATCTAAATCTTTAATATCTACCTGTATGGATAACTTTTTAGCATAATTCTCCATTACATCATGCAGTAATTGAAAGCTATTAAACTGCAACCTTGGATCGCTCTTCTTTCCCGTATCCTTATTTGTCCATCCTTCACGAATAAATGATTTTACAAACACAAAACTATTCTGAAGTAAAAAGTGTCTAAACTTTAAATACTCTTCTCCAAAAATCCTAAATTCAAAACTATCAGTATAATCTTCAATAGTGAAGAGTGCCCAACCTTTACCTTGCTTGCTTACACGGTGTTGCACATCGGTAACCACGCCACCAAACACCAACTCACGATTCACGTATGGTTCTAACGTATTAAACATACCAACCGTTCCATTACAAAATGTTTTCATTTCTGTTTTAAAATCATCCAACGGATGACCAGAAATATAAACTCCAACGACTTCACGCTCTTTGCTCAATTTCTCCATAGTTCCCCACTCCTCACACGGCGGCACTTCTGGTTCGGCTATTTGAACATCACTAGCTTCACCAAACAAACTTACTTGAGCAGAATTTTCGTTTTCTTGATGTTTATGTGCATACTTTATGGCTTTTTCTAAAAAGGTAATATCATCACCTTCTTTATGAAAATATTGTGCTCTATGGGTGTCCCCTAAACCATCAAAACCTCCTGCTAAAGCTAAATTTTCAAATGCCTTTTTATTGGCGGCTCGCAAATCAATACGCTTTGCAAAATCGAAAATAGATTTATAATGACCATCTTTTTTTCTATGCTCAACAATCGTCATAACCGCTCCATGACCAACACCTTTTATAGCGCCCATTCCAAAACGCACTGCATAGTCTTTGTTAACTGAAAATTTATAAAATGATTCGTTTATATCCGGACCAAGCACATCCAACTTCATACGTTTACATTCATCCATAAAGAACGTCACTTGCTTAATGTCGTTCATGTTATTAGAAAGTACCGCTGCCATATATTCCGCAGGGTAATGTGCTTTCAAATAAGCTGTTTGATAAGCAATCCAAGCATAACATGTGGAGTGCGATTTGTTGAAGGCATAACTCGCAAAGGCTTCCCAATCTTTCCAAACTTTCTCTAAAATTTTAGCATCATGTCCGTTGGCACTGGCTTGCTCAATAAATTTCGGTTTCATTTTATCAAGAACTGCAATTTGCTTTTTACCCATCGCCTTACGCAACACATCGGCTTCACCTTTGGTAAAACCTGCTAGACTTTGAGACAATAACATCACTTGCTCTTGGTATACCGTAATACCATAAGTTTCTTTTAAGTACTCTTCCATCGCTGGTAAATCGTACTCAATATCTTCATCACCATGTTTTCTTCTAACGAAACTTGGAATATATTCCATGGGTCCCGGACGATATAATGCATTCATGGCAATTAAATCTTCGAAAACCGTGGGTTTTAAATCTTTTAGATGCTTTTGCATCCCAGGCGATTCATACTGAAACACACCAACGGTTTCCCCCCTTTGAAACAACTCATAAGTCTTTTCATCATCTAAAGGAAACGTATCCGGATCTAGTAAAATATCGTGTTTGGCTTTGACTATTTTAACGGTGTCTTTAATTAAAGTCAGCGTTTTTAACCCCAAGAAATCCATCTTAAGCAACCCTGCATCTTCCACCACCGAGTTATCAAACTGCGTGACATACAAATCTGAATCTTTAGCAAGAGCTACAGGTACGAATTTAGTAATATCATCAGGTGTAATAATTACTCCACAAGCATGAATTCCTGTATTACGGACAGAGCCTTCTAACGTTCTAGCAAGATTTACCGTTTCTGCTTGCAAATCGTTACCATCAGCAATATTTAAAAGTTCATTAACTTTTTCTAAATCTTCTGCTCTAAACTTTTTTCCTAATTCTTTTTCATCTAAACCAAAAATCTTTCCAAGCTTAGACATCGTTGGAATCAATTTCGCAATTCTATCCGCATCAAATAAGGGCAAATCTAAAACACGTGCCGTATCTCGAATAGATGATTTTGCAGCCATGGTACCATAAGTAATAATCTGCGCTACTTGACTGCTTCCATATTTATCAATAACATATTGCATAACACGACCACGACCTTCATCATCAAAATCGATATCAATATCGGGCATACTAATACGGTCTGGATTTAAGAAACGCTCAAAAAGTAAATCGTATTTTAAGGGGTCTATATTGGTAATCCAAAGGCAATAAGCCGCCACAGACCCTGCGGCAGAACCACGTCCTGGACCCACCGAAACATCCATCTTTCTCGCTTCTCGAATAAAATCTTCAACAATTAAGAAATACCCAGGATATCCCGTATTTTCAATAACACTAAGTTCAAAATCAAGCCGTTCTTGGACTTCTTCAGAAAGCACTTCACCATAACGTTTTTTGGCACCTTCAAATACTAAATGCTTTAAATAGGCATTCTCGCCACGTTTACCACCGTCTGCTAAATCGTCTTCATGTTTAAATTCTTCTGGAATGTCAAACGCTGGTAATAAGACATCACGAGCTAATTGAAATGCTTCAATTTTATCAACAACCTCTTGCACATTTGAAATCGCTTCAGGAATATCTTTAAAGAGTTGCTTCATAGCCTCAGGTGATTTAAAATAATACTCCTGATTTGGCAAACCGTAACGATAACCACGACCGCGACCAATTGGAGTCGCTTGTTTTTCACCATCTTTTACACATAATAAAATATCATGTGCATTAGCATCTTCTTGGTTTTGATAATACGTGTTGTTTGATGCTATTAACTTAACATCATGTTTTTTAGCTAGTTTAATTAAGGTTGGGTTAACACGATCTTCATCTTCTTGATTATGACGCATTAACTCGACATACAAATCTTCACCAAATTCGTTCTTCCACCAAAGCAAGGCTTCTTCAGCTTGATTCTCACCTACATTCAATACTTTACTTGGCACTTCACCATATAAATTCCCAGTAAGCACAATAATATCTTCTTTATATTGCTGAATCAGTTTTTTATCAATTCTTGGTAAATAGTAAAACCCATCTACATAAGCATGCGATGATAGTTTCGCTAGATTATGGTAGCCATTTTTATTTTTAGCCAACAATACGATTTGGTAACCGTTATCTTTTCTGGTTTTATCTTGATGATTTTCGCAGACAAAAAACTCACAACCAATAATGGGTTTTATAGGTTTTGCATCTGTAGTTTCTCCCTTTTCTTCCGCCTCAGCAATTTTAGCTTTAACACCACTATTATGTTTATTCACAGCATTTACAAAGTGAAACGCACCCATCATATTTGCATGATCAGTTAACGCGACTGCTTGCATGTTATATTTTGCTGCTGCCGAAACAATTTCCGTAACACTCATGGTAGATTGTAAGACTGAAAACTGCGAATGATTATGCAAATGCACAAAATCTACATCAACTAAATCGGATACATTTTGATTGATATTTTCAGCTGGAACATCTCTTTCTTGAGCTTTTTTTATGCGTTCGTTGATTTTAGCACTTTCCTTTTTAAGATTAATATGCTTTAAACCAATCAGTTTAATAGTATCGGTATTTTCTTTTTTGAAACCCTCAAAATAATCAGGCTGAACATCCAACTGCTCTTTGGTGTATTCACCCAAACGAATTAACTCTAAAAAACAACGCGTCGTAGCCTCAACATCAGCGGTAGCATTATGTGCATCAGCAAACGGTTGATTAAATAAAAACTCATGTAATTCTGTAAGCGTCGGTAATTTAAATTTGCCATATCGGCCTCCAGGAAGCTGACATAAACTTGCCGTATGTTCTGTGCAGGTATCTAAAAGAGGAAGTTCTTGCAAAGGGTTTTCAACAGCACCACGCACAAATTCGGCACCCATAATATTCAAATCAAACTTCACATTTTGACCAACAACAAACTTTGTTTTACCTAGAGCTTCATTAAATTTTTCTAAAACTTCAGCTAAAGGAATCCCTTGTTCTTGTGCTAATTCCGTAGAAATACCATGAATTTTTTCAGCATCATAAGGAATATTAAACCCTTCTGGTTGCACCAAATAATCTTGACTTTCAATACAATTACCCATGCCATCATGTAATTGCCAAGCAATTTGAATACATCTTGGCCAGTTATCGGTATCTGTAATGGGTGCGTTCCAACGCTTTGGCAAGCCTGTGGTTTCAGTATCGAAAATTAAGTACATTCAGTAAGTTTATTTGTTGATGTGCATATTCGTTTAGAGCAAAAAACGAAGTGTATAAAAATACATAGAAATGATCCATTTTTAAAGTGAAGTTATAAACAGTTGTAAACAGGCAAAAAATACTCGACCTAATAGCTGAAAAATTCACCAAGTAAATAGTTGGCTCTTATGACAAATGTCATATTTTATGTAACTATAGTTACATATTTTTATTCGGAATTTCAAATTTGTGTAACTAAAAAATTATTACATTATGAAGCCCTTCGACAGAATAAATTACTTAATCATTTTACTGTCAAGTTTAATGATACTTGGATGTACCCATGACACAGAATATATTGCTGGACCAGCAGGTGCTGACGGCATAGATGGCATTGATGGTCATGATGGATTAGATGGAGTAGATGCTTCTGCTGCGGTTTGTATAGATTGTCACTCTGCTTCTCATCGAGACCCAATTACCACTTCATATATTCTATCTGGACATGGTAGTGGAGGCTCTTGGGCTAGAGGAAAAAGTACAAGTTGTGCGCAGTGTCATAACAATGAAGGTTACATTGATTATTTATCCGGACAGTTTTTTGCAACTGATACATCGGGCGATCAAAATGAATTTTTACTAGATGAAGCTGGAATACCTATATTAAATGATAATGACACTCCGGGAAATCCAGATGATGATTTTTATGAGCCAAATCCTGACTATAACCCTGATTATGGCGATTATCTTGTAGATGGGAATGGAGGCCTTGTACCAATGGTAAATCCAAATGGTTATGCTGTTTCAAATCCTATTAGCTGCACAGGCTGCCATACTGATCACCGGTCATTCGATTTTGAAAATGATGGTAATGACTATGCCTTAAGAAATATACATCCAGTTAAATTAGTTCTTGACCCAATGGTTTCAATTGACTTTGCAAATAGTACGGATCCTCTTGGATTAAGTAACGCATGTATCACTTGTCACCAACCTAGACCAAGTTATCCTATACCGACAGGAACGGAAGACTACGAGATTACGAGTAGTCGTTTTGGGCCGCATCATGGCCCACAATCAACCATGTTAGAAGGTATCATGGGCGGTATTATTGCTGGTTCAACAGGCTACCCTGGCGTAGGAGCCGCTACACATAGATCAGGATCATCCTGTATTTCTTGCCATATGGGGGAAACAACCGACGGTAATGACGGTGGGCATTCTTGGAAACCAACCTTAAACACCTGTGTTAGCTGCCACACAACCATGACTAGTATTCCTGAAGGTATTGCTGGCTTAGATGAAGATATGGCAACGCTTAAAACATTATTACTAGGTCTCGACCCAAGCCCATTGCTTGAAAATGACAGAACTGTACCAGGTACGTATCCAGCCAATGTAGCTAAAGCTATTTGGAATTATAAGACTGTAATGGAAGATAATAGTAACGGTATTCATAACCCTGAATATACTAGAGCGCTGATTAAAAATTCAATTGAGGCCTTAGAATAAAAATTTTAAAGTTCACATAAAGGTTTAACAGTTCGTGAATTTATGAATTGTTAAACCTTTTAAATTTTATTAAATCTCATTTACCAAAAGAGACGACGTGTTTAAAAAGATATTTTATTTGATTTCTTACTTTAAAAATCACAATCAGTTGTAAACTAGAAAACAGCACTGTAAAAAAACAAACCTACCGGTAAATCAAACATATAACAACACTATTTTTTACCATTAAAGAAAATAAATAATTAGCCTCTCGCATGTTAAATAGCAGATGATTAATTGTGAAATCATATTTTTTATTGAAATAAATTCAGATTTAATGTTAATTCATTTAAAACCTATAGACCCCAAATAATTAGAACAGTAATTCTCTATAGTTTTTATGATATAAGTCATAATTAATGTAACAATAGTTACATAATTTTATATAGAATTTCAAGATCAATTTATAAAACTAAATATATTATTATGAAAATTTTTAAATTAATTACCGCGCTAATTATTACAGTAACATTTGTTTTAGGTTGTACCCATGACGATTATGTTCCACTTACAGGAACAGGAGACGCTGGTATTGGGGAAAGCCCTGATGAATTACTAGTACAGAAATTCTCTACAGCTCCTGTTTTCGATGGCACCATTGATGATGTTTGGAGTGAAGCCAGACCTTTAATTAATAAAGCTACCGTTACCGGTGCTGGTGATAGAGAAATCACATTAAATGCATCGAGTGCATTCAACTTAGATTTAGAACCTACTGATTTAATGGACCCCTACAAAGGAGAGAGCTACAGCTACTCTTTAAGAGGTGGTCATGACGGTGAATACTTATACCTATTATTTGAATGGGAAGATGACACTGATAGTCAGGAAAGAGAATCATGGTTCTTTAACTCTATTACAAGTCAATGGCAACAAGAAAACAAATACGCCAATCATAAAAATGATAAATTTTATGAAGATAAATTTGGTTTTATGTTTCCTATAGGCAGTCCTGCAGGATTTAATGAAGGTACCTGTACAGTAACGTGTCATGGTAACTTAGCGTTAACAGGTGTTGACGAAGACGATGCAGGAACTAAAGTCACCAGACACTACATGAAAAACGAAGGTGAATTAGCCGATTTCTGGCACTGGAAACGTGACAGACATGCACTAGCTGAAGCCTGTGATGATGGTTTTGTACAATGGGAAGATGACTTTGGTAAAGCAACTGCTAACGGAAGAAAAAATGATGATGGAATTTCACCTTATAAAAATAATCAAAAATTTACTGATGCCGTAACTGGAATGAGTGGACCATTATATGTAATACCTAATAGAGAAAACTACTATTGGATTGCACAATCTGAAATTGATAGTGGAACCGCAAAAGCAGTGACTGGAATTGCTTTAGATGGCACAATAACACATGAAGGCGGAACCATTGATCCTAATGGAGATCCTGCATATTCTCAAGGCTTTGGTAGCAAAAGAATGCCTAGTGTAATTATTAATCCAGCTGGTCAAGGAAATGATGGTAGATCTGAAGTACAGGTAAAAGCTATACATACAGGTTCTGGATGGCAATTAGAAATCAGAAGATTACTTTATACTGGAGACCCTACCGATGCTGAGTTTAAGATTGGAGAAAGCATACCATTTGGTTTAGCAATATTTAATAATGCTGCAATTGCACATGGTCAAACAAACTTCCTATCAATGAAAATTGAAAATTAGTCTTACCATCAAATAGTGTAGGCTATATTGAGTCTGCACTATTTGATACTAAGCTTACTTGATAAAAACGTATAATATGAAAAAACTATTTCAAACTTTAGTAATCATAGGTATTTGTTTATCTCTAGACTCATGTTATTATGATTCTATTTATGAGCCTATAACTGATGATAATGACGGAAGTGCCATTGAAGAGGTTACTTATAATAACGATATAGCACCAATTTTTGGATTCTGTAGTAATTGTCATGATGGAGGTCAAAACCCTGATTTAAGAGAAGGAAACGCATACAGTTCACTGGTTCCAACTTACGTTACAGCTTTTGATGCAGAAGTTAGCCCACTATATCTTAAATTAATAGATGGTCACCAAAATTTACCCGCGATTAGACTAGAATTAGTTAAAACCTGGATAGACCAAGGGGCCAAAGAATAATCAAACCTTTAAGAAAACAGACATGAAAATATATAAAATATTACTCTTAGCCGCTTTGGCCTTACCTCTATCAGTCTTTTCTCAAGAACAGGTTAATGATACAATTGTAAAGGAAAAACCAGAGCGCCCAGCGTTCGAAAGTTCCTTTTTATTTGATAACCCAACAAATGTTCTATTTAGTAAAAACACTTTAGAGATACAAATGTCTCACAGATTTGGAGAGCTTAATGACGACAAGAACGATTTAGCCGGCTTTTATGGCTCAGCGAATATTAGAATTGGATTAACATATGCAATTCACGATAGATTAACCGTAGGGTTCGGTACTACAAAAAACAAGAACTATCAAGACTTTAACTGGAAAGCGGCATTATTAAGACAAACACGTTCTGATAAGATACCTGTAAGTGTGAGTTATTACGGAAATTTTGCTATCGATGCAAGAAGCAAAAACCAAGGTCTTTTTGTAGAGACCTCAGATAGATACTCATTTTTTAATCAGTTAATTATAGCTCGTAGATTTAACCCAAAACTTTCTTTACAAGTAGCGCCGAGTGTTTCTCATTATAACACAGTTGCTACAACAATGAGAAATGATATGGTTGCAATGGCTATTGGAGGTAGATATAAAATTAGCCCTAATACAGCTTTAATTGTAGATTATACACAACCATTAACAAAATTCTTAAAGGATAATCCACATCCAGGAATAAGTGTTGGTTTAGAATTTGCAACTTCAGCTCACGCATTTCAGTTGTTTGCAACTAATTACAATGGTTTAGTATCACAAAAAAATATTATGTTTAATGGAAACGACTTCCTTAACGGTGATATTTTAATTGGATTTAACATTACAAGAATTTACAATTTCTAAACAATAATAAATCACCCTTTTTAGAGTACAGAATATGAGTTAAACAACTGATATTCTGTACTCTTTCTTTTTTAAATAACATCAATACCAAAACTTTTTAATGCTACTTAAGTAACATAATAAACACTCCTTTTATTTATATTGCTTCTTAAAAGAAAGTATGTGCCTGTTTTTAAGCTACTTACACTTAATTTGCATATGACTTTTATCATATAAAAAATTAAAAATTATTTCTATATTTCTAATAGTCGAAAATTTTCTGTTAGAAATCTTAAATTATGAAGTATCAATCTATCAAAAAACAGTCAATTTCTAGAAGACAACTCTTACCACTTTTAGGAAGCATATTCTTAGTTCCTTTTTTAGGGTTTGGAAACTCAAAAAAAGAATCATTACCATTAATTACTAATGATGATGAATACCAAACTTTATTAAAACCTGATGGCAGTGTGGTTAAAGTAAAGGTCAGCACCGTAAAAAAAGCCCAAATTGTTGCGAAAAATATTTCGAACAAATCACTACTCAATTGGCTTGGAAAAAAACTTTAACCTTACTTAATCTTCATTAATTAATAATTATGAAAAATAGTAATAAAAGCTCTAGAAGAAAGTTTCTCAACAACGGATTAAAATTAGGTTTAATTACTACTATTAGTGGAATTGGACTTTCTAAAATTGCAGCTAAATTAAGTGCGCAAACAGCTAATGATACCAATACCAAAATGGAATTAATGACCATGGATGGCACTTTAATTCAAGTAGATTCATCGGAAGTAATTGAAGTAGCGCATTCAAAAAATGAAGATCGCAAGTATAATGTTAGAGAAGGTATGCCTAACAGAAAATTTGTTATGGTAATAGATTTGGCAAAATGTAAAAACGCTTTAAAATGTCAGAGTGCATGTAATAAACACCATTACATTACTGGTGAACATGCTTGGCTAAAAGTATACAAAAT
>ERZ651770.1132-NODE-1132-length-11145-cov-3.941362_pt1 | contig 11145 bp, 9 predicted proteins | sample MGYA00514756_ERZ651770 | MGnify/ENA metagenome assembly ERZ651770
GCATAGTTATGGATGGGCGTGATATAGGAACAGTTGTTTTTCCTCAAGCCGAACTAAAATTATTTATGACTGCTTCATCTGAAATTAGAGCAAGAAGACGTTTTCAGGAGCTTATTAAGCAAGATCATAATGTCAACTATGACGATGTGTTGAACAACGTTTTAGAAAGAGATTATATTGATTCAAATAGAAATGATTCTCCTTTAATACAAGCAAAAGATGCTGTAATTTTTGATAATTCAACTTTGACATTGGAACAACAATATAAAAAAATCATGGACTTAGTAAAGGCCAAATTAGGAAGCCAAAACGCCGGTGATAAAATAGATTAAAGTAGATGTTTATATAATTAGGCTTTGTTATTATTAATATGTATTTTTGCATCCCTTTTTAGCAGATTATCAGAAATTAAAAAGGATTAAAAAGTAAAATAATAACACTTCTGTGTGCAACTGCTTAAATTTTCTGAAAGCATCCAGAATACAAAATGTAATCAGCAATGGCTGAAAAAAAAGAAAAAGCAGTAGAAGTAATCGCGGAAACTGTTACCGAAAGCACTCCAGTAGTCACTGAAGTTAAAGTAAATCCTGAACAATTCTTAAAAGATTTTAATTGGCATAACTATGAAGAAGGTATTGACCCAGTTGATGACAAACAATTAGAAGAATTTGAAAAATTAGTTTCAGAAAATTTTGTTGACACTTTAGATGATGAAGTTGTTGAAGGAACAGTTATTCACATGACAGATCGCGATGCTATTATTGATATTAATGCAAAGTCTGAAGGTGTCATTTCTTTGAATGAGTTCCGCTACAATCCTGAACTCAAGATTGGAGATAAAGTCGAAGTTTTAATCGATGTTAGAGAAGATGCAACTGGTCAACTTGTTTTATCGCATAGAAAGGCAAGAGTCATAAAAGCTTGGGATCGCGTAAATAATGCTCACGATACAGGTGAAATCGTCAATGGATTTGTAAAATGCAGAACCAAAGGTGGTATGATTGTGGATGTATTTGGAATTGAAGCATTTTTACCTGGTTCTCAAATTGACGTCAAGCCAATTAGAGATTACGACCAATATGTCAATAAAACTATGGAGTTCAAAGTTGTTAAAATCAACCATGAATTTAAAAATGTTGTAGTGTCTCACAAAGCGCTTATTGAAGCTGATATTGAAATACAAAAGAAGGAAATTATAAGTCAGCTAGAAAAAGGTCAAGTACTTGAAGGAACCGTTAAAAATATTACTTCGTATGGTGTATTTATGGATCTTGGAGGAGTTGATGGTTTAATTCACATTACAGACCTATCATGGTCACGAATTAATCACCCAAGTGAAATCGTTGAACTTGATGCTAAATTAAACGTAGTTATTCTTGATTTTGATGAGAACAAATCTAGAATTCAATTAGGACTTAAGCAGTTGAGTAAGCACCCTTGGGATGCTCTAGGAGAAGACGTGAAGGTTGGTGATGAAGTAGAAGGCAAAGTTGTAGTTATTGCTGATTACGGAGCCTTTATTGAGGTTGTAGATGGCGTTGAAGGACTTATTCACGTATCGGAAATGTCATGGTCTACACACTTGCGCTCAGCGCAAGATTTTGTGACTGTAGGCGACAAAGTTAAAGCACAGATACTTACATTAGACAGAGAAGATCGTAAAATGTCTCTTGGTATTAAACAATTGTCTCAAGACCCTTGGACAGATATTACAAAAAAATATCCTGTTGGATCTAAACATTCAGGTGTCGTAAGGAATTTTACTAATTTTGGAGTATTTGTTGAACTAGAAGAAGGTATTGATGGTTTAATTTATATTTCTGATTTATCTTGGACCAAGAAAATCAAGCATCCTAGCGAGTTTTGCGCTGTGGGGGATACTTTAGATGTAGTGGTTCTAGAATTAGATGTGGAAGGACGTAAACTAAGTTTAGGTCATAAGCAGACGACTGATAACCCTTGGGATAAATATGAAAAAGATTTCGCTTTAAATACAACGCATAAAGCAGAGGTTTCAGAGATAGTTGACAAGGGAGCTACTGTTGAATTTAATGATGATATTGTTGCTTTTATACCTTCTCGTCATCTTGAAAAAGAAGATGGTAAAAAATTGAAAAAAGGAGAAGAGGCAGAATTCAAAATAATCGAATTTAACAAAGAGTTTAAACGTGTTGTAGCTTCGCATACAGCAGTATTTAGAGAAGAAGAGATTAAAAATGTAAAGGCAGCGGCTAAGAAAGCTGAAGCTCAAGCAGCTGAAGCAAAACCAACATTAGGGGATGCGAACGATGCCTTACAAGCTCTTAAAGATAAAATGGATGGAAAAAAGTAATTTCCAACGTTATATTTTAATTAAAAAGCCTCTCAATCAATGAGAGGCTTTTTTATTGATAATTAAAACGATTGCAAACCCTAATTTTTTAACTTAACTTTGCTGCAAATACACTTCGTTAGTTATATGAGTCAAAAAGTGTTACTAAATCAAAAAGAGGTAAACATTATTCTTCACAGATTGACTTGTCAACTTATTGAAAACCACGATGATTTTTCAGAAACTGTCTTAATTGGAATCCAGCCTAGAGGGAAGTTTTTAGCGGAGCGCATTACTAACATGCTTCTTACTAATTACAATAAAAAAGACATCAAACTCGGTCATCTTGACATAACTTTTTTTAGAGATGATTTTAGAAGAAGTGATAAGCCTTTAGAGGCGAATACTACGGATATGAATTTTATGGTTGAAGGTAAAAACGTTGTGTTTATTGATGATGTGTTGTATACAGGAAGAAGTATAAGGGCTGCTTTAACAGCTATCCAGTCTTTTGGTAGACCTATTGGTATTGAATTATTAACACTCATTGACAGACGATTTAGCAGACATCTACCTATTCAGCCTGATTACAGTGGAAGACAGGTCGATGCTATAAATGAGGAAAAAGTAAAAGTGAATTGGGCTGAGTTTGAAGGTGAGGATTCAGTTTATTTAATCAATAATTAATTATGAGCGAATTAAGTGTAAACCACTTACTTGGAATAAAATACTTGAATAGGCAAGATATTCAACTCATTTTTGAAACCGCAGACCATTTTAAAGAAGTTATTAATAGACCAATTAAAAAAGTACCTTCCTTAAGGGATATCACCATTGCAAATTTATTTTTTGAGAATTCTACAAGAACAAAATTATCTTTTGAATTGGCTGAGAAACGATTGTCTGCTGACGTTGTCAATTTTTCTGCATCACAGTCATCGGTAAAAAAAGGAGAAACATTGATAGATACTGTGAACAATATTTTATCAATGAAGGTTGATATGGTGGTAATGCGACATCCGAGTCCAGGAGCAGGAATTTTTTTATCAAAGCATGTAAATGCAAGTATTATAAATGCGGGTGACGGCGCCCATGAACACCCAACACAAGCACTCTTAGATTCTTATTCTATAAGAGAAAGATTAGGTGATGTGAAGGGTAAAAAAGTTGTCATTGTTGGTGATATTCTGCATAGTCGTGTTGCGTTATCAAATATCTATGCGTTACAATTACAAGGAGCTGAGGTAATGGTTTGTGGCCCAAGGACCTTATTACCCAAATATATTGGTGAATTGGGAGTACAAGTTGAAACTAATTTAAAGAAAGCTCTGAACTGGTGTGACGTTGCCAATATGTTGCGTGTTCAAAATGAACGTATGGATATAAGTTATTTTCCATCAACGAGAGAATATAAGCAACAATATGGCGTAAATAAGGAGCTTTTAAATAGTCTAAATAAGGAAATTACTATCATGCATCCAGGACCTATCAATCGCGGTGTTGAAATTACTAGTGATGTAGCTGACTCAAAACAAGCAATTATATTAGACCAAGTTCAAAATGGAGTTGCTATTAGAATGGCTGTTATCTATTTATTAGCCTCCAAAATTAAACAATAGATTATGTTTTTTGAAAAAGATGGTAATATTTCGATCATAACTCAAGAAAAAGTTTCAATCATTGAACTTGTAAAAAAACTCACCATACTTTACACTAGATTTGAGCATGACAACGTGATTGTCAATTTAACTAGTTCACGAACATTGACGTCATCAGATGTAATAGAATTTGTACATATTTCTAATCGACATCGGGCATCTAATAGATCATTTGTGATTGTAACAAGTCATATTAGGATTGAAGATATTCCAGAGGAGCTGTTTATCGTTCCTTCTATGCAAGAAGCTTATGATGTCATAGAAATGGAAGAAATTGAACGAGACTTAGATTTTTAATTTTGAAGCTCAATATTTTAGGGTGTTATAGTGCCACTCCACGTAAGAATGCTAATCCAACATCACAGGTGTTGGAAATAAGAAATCATTTGTTTTTAATTGATTGTGGAGAAGGAACACAGGTTCAATTAAGATTGAATAAAATTAAGTTTTCAAGAATTAAACATATTTTCATATCGCATCTTCATGGAGATCATTTTTTTGGTCTTGTAGGTTTAATTTCAACGTTCAAGTTACTAACAAGAGAAGCTGATCTTCATATTTATGGTCCCAAAGGACTCAAAGAAATTATAACACTACAGATGAAGTTGTCAGAGTCTTGGACAAATTATAAGCTTATTTTTCACGAATTAAGTTCTAAAGGCTCAGAGTGTATTTTTGAGGATGATAAGGTGCAAGTTTATACTGTACCACTAAAGCACAGAATCTACACAAATGGGTTTTTATTCAAAGAAAAGAATTATCATCGTAAATTAAATATTACGGCTATCGAAGAGGCGAAGATTGATATGTCTTATTATAGTAAATTACAACAAGGAAAAGATGTCATTAATGAGGATGGAATATTAATAAACAATGAAAAGGTTACGTTTCAGGGTAAAAAACCTTTAAGTTATGCCTTTTGCAGTGACACAATGTTTGACGAGTCTATTGTTCCAATGATAGCAAATGTTCATGTGTTGTATCACGAGTCTACATTTTTGGAAAAACATGCTAAATTAGCAATATCAACAAAACATTCAACAGCGAAACAAGCAGCAAGAATTGCGAAACAAGCTGATGTGAAGAAGCTTATTATTGGACATTACTCTACCCGATATGGTTCTATTGATGAATTTAAACTGGAAGCTAAAGAGATTTTTGAAAATGTTGCATTAGCTAGAGATGGTAAAGTTTTCGAATTTTAGTTTGATATTAATTGTCTTTTGGGCCGTTAATTTAACAACTCTTTTTTCTTTTGAAAATGTCAATTGTCTTAAATTTGACAGAGTATAACATAAATATTTTTTATATGGAAAATGATTTAAGTGGTTATCGAAAGTCTTATGAAAAAGGAGCCTTGCTTAAGGCAAATGTTCCTGAAAATCCTCTTGAGCTTTTTCAAAAGTGGTTTTATGAGGTGGAGCAAACAAATAGTGCAGACGAAGTAAACGCGATGACTATCGCAACGATTGGCTTAGATGGCTATCCGAGAGGACGCGTAGTTTTACTAAAAAGATATACGTATGAGGGGTTTATTTTTTACACCAACTATAAAAGTGAAAAAGGAAAATCAATTATAAACAATCCAAATGTCTGTTTATCGTTTTTCTGGAATTTTGCAGAAAGACAGGTCATAATTAAAGGCAAAGCAGAAAAAATCCCAGAAAATCTAAGTGATGGATATTTCGATTCTCGTCCAAGAGGTAGTCAGCTCGGTGCGATCGCATCTAATCAAAGTGAAGTGGTCAAAGACAGGGAAGAGCTTGAGCATAGGCTGCAAGAGCTGGAAAAAGAGTATGTTGGAAAACAAATAGAGCGCCCATCCTATTGGGGAGGATTTATCGTAAAGCCTGTGGAGATTGAATTTTGGCAGGGCAGAGAGAACCGACTACATGATAGAATTCGTTATACATTGAACAAAAAGTTTGATTGGATCATAACACGTTTAGCCCCTTAAAATAAGATTTTTAGCCTAATATTTATTTATCGTTTAAATGCATAATAAATACGATAAAAAGCTTAAAAAAATTAATATTTATGCATTTCATCGATAAAAAGTGTTAAATATTCGTTGAAATGCATGCACTTTATCGAATTTAACACTTTATTAACAGTTTCTTTTAGTTAGGAGGATATATTTGAATAACCAAATCAAAAAAACCCTACAAAATGAAACTACCTACGCTACTCCCTACGCTGGTGTTACTGAGTTTAATGTCATTCTCTTGTTCAACAGATGTGATAGAAGAAGACAAAATTGAAGCGATTCAAAACTCGCATATACCTCAAACAAAGACTATAGAAGTGGAAGTTCTTGAATTAATTAACAGTCATAGAATAAACATCGGTTTACAACCTTTAAATGGAATGAGTACCATAAAAGCTGAGGCTTATGGACATACTGATTACATGATTGAGAATGATGAAGTTTCACATGCTAATTTCTTTCAAAGAAAAAATAATTTGATGAATAATGTTGGAGCACTGACTGTTGCTGAAAATGTAGCATATGCTTTTAGTACTCCAGAATCTGTAGTAAATGCATGGCTAAATAGCGAAGGTCATAAAAACGTTATCGAGGGTGATTATACAGATTTTGATATTTCTGCTGAAATGGATGAAGATGGGAGATGGTATTACACCAATATTTTTATTAGTAAATAAAGAGCGTTCATCATTCACGTGATAACATGATAATTGATTAATAGCATTAAAGCCGCATACATAAGAGTATGCGGCTTTTTTATACAGGTAATGTAAATAGTAATTCAATATAAATTACTACCGTTTCACATGCTTTTCTATTGTGATGTTATAGATGCTAAACTCTTATTTATCTAATATTTTCTCATAAGATTGTTAAGCAAGTAGAATCCTTGTGTGTTGTTTTGTTGAAAATAGCGCTATACTCAGTATTGAAATATCAAATTATTCTATCCCAGATTCGATTTACATTACAAATATTTCACGGATTAAAACAACCATCTCTTTAACAAGCATATACACACTTCATTGTAGATAAGAAAGGTGTGCTTATTCACTGGATCACGTTAAGATCTTTTTTGGTTTGAGTTTTGAAACACTTTTAATTGTCGTTACAGTTTACAATTTTGAAATAGGAGCGCCTATTTTTTTGATGGGCGACCTCTTTTTCTTTTCTGCTCGCCATCGCATTAATTGCCTCATTACTTATGAGTAATTGACGTTCACCAAAGCCTTGAGCACTAACAATACGCTCTATTGGGATTCCTCTTGACACGATATAGTCTCGAGTAGATAACGCACGTTTTTGCGATAATTTATCATTGTATTTGAAGGAGCCTCTTCTATCCGTATGCGACTCTATTGTAATTTTCATTTTAGGATGATTTCTCATGATATCAACTATTAACTCAAGGTCAACTTTGGAATCAGTTCTAATATTCCATTTATCAAAATCAAAATAAATAGGGTTAATTACAATTTCACAGGGGATTTCACACAACGGACAATCCAATAATAAATCGACTGTATGAACATCCTTATTTAACGTTGTTGTCGTAAAACTTTGAACATCGTCATCATAATCTGGTTTACTTGCTCTAACACTGTAATTTTTGACGCAAGCCACTTCAAAACTGTACGAGCCTGATAAATCTGTATTAAAACGGTTTATTATTTTTCCGTCTTCATTAATTAATTCAACAGTCGCCAAGGCCACAGGTAAATTGTTTTGTTTGTCTCTAACAACGCCGCTAACTGTTTGTGCACACTCATAAGATGAAAAACTATAGATGTCGTCATTACCTTTACCTTTTTCTCTGTTTGATGAGAAATAACCCGTTTCAGTTTCTGAATTAATATAAAAAGCAAAGTCGTCATTTCCACTATTAAATGGAGCTCCTAAATTTATAGGTCTATCACTACTAGATGATTTCAAGATATTTGATTTGTAGATGTCTAATAGCCCTAAATTAATAAATCCATCTGATGAAAAATAAAATGTACTATCCTTGGCTATAAATGGAAACATTTCACGGCCGGATGTGTTTACAGAAGAGCCTAAGTTTTTTGGCACACTGTAATCATTTCCACCATCTAAAATGTCTACAACATAAATGTCGGTTTGCACATCCATACCTTTATATAATCGGTCAGAAACAAAATAAAGTTTTGTGTTATCAGGACTTAATGCTGGGTGACCATTTGAATAGTCGTCTGAGTTAAACGGCAACTCCTCAATATCTTTCCAAACCTCATTGTTATAGGAAGCTTTGTAAATTTTTAAATGAGTTGTTCCTTTTTTATCAGCGTCTAATTTATTTCTTTTGTTCAGGTTATCACGAGTGAAATAGATAGTTTTTCCATCATTAGTTATCGCAATTGTTGATTCGTGAAAATCAGTATTAATAGAAGTGATATCGATAGGTATTGAAGGTCCGTGTTCTTTTAAGCCATTTGTTTCACTAACGGAAGTTTCATAAATATCCAAAAAGGGCTGCTCATTCCAAGTATAAAGTTTTTTATTATTCGTGTTTTCATTCGGTCTTGTGGATGCAAAGTACATGCGACCGTTGTATTCATAACCACCAAAATCAGAATAGGCTGTATTTAAGTCTAAATTAACAATATCAACATATACCCTCTCAGTGGAGGCTAGTGTATTGTATATACTCAAATCAGTAATTTCTGATGCCACTCTATTATCCGACCTTTGACGCTCTTTAAATACTTTAATCCATGTTTCTGCTTCATTGTAATTCCCTAAACTTCGTTGTGTTTGAATGTATTTAAAGAGATATTCAGAGTCAATTTCATTTATGTTTTTATCAAAAGCACGTTTGTACCATATACTAGCTTTTTGAGAGTTTGAGTTATTGTAATAACAATCACCTAAACGGGTTAAAACATGAATGCTTTCATCTCCATCATTTACGGCTTGTTCATATAACTCACTCGCTTTTACATAGGCATAATTATCAAAAAACGTATCTGCGACTTTAGTTTGAGAAAAACTGAAGGCTACAGACCATACCAATAAGTAAATAAATAATTTTGTTTTCATCGTAGTTATATTTTAGAAGTATCTCGGGGATTTAACACGTTTACTTTTGAATACCTCGAACATTAATAATATTTCATGAGTTCCTCCAGTGTAAGGTCTGATATCAGAATCAGGATGTTCATATGCATAGCCTATTCTAAACTGTTTTGACACTTGAAAATCAGCAATTGCACCAAATGCCCCTGTAGATTCATTAAAACGGTAAGCTGCTCCAAGCCATAATTTATCATTAAACAAGAAATTACCGGTGAGATCATAGGAGAGGGGAGCGCCATTTGTTACTTTTACGAGAAAGGAAGGTTTAAACTTAACGGTTTTATTAACATCCACAACAATACCACCTGTAACGTAATATCCTACTTTCTCGAGGGCCTCATAATCTTCTGATCCAGAAAATTTACTAGTTAATATTCGCGGTGTAGATAAACCAAAGTACCAACGATTTGCATGTAAGTAAGCACCTGCTCCGATATTTGGACTCCATCTATTTTCTATACCGTAGATAGCAGGGTCATTTGGCTCTGCATCTCTCAATTCTTGATCAATACTGTACGATGTAAAGCCAGCTTTAAGTCCAAAAGCAAGTTTTGTTTTTTCTCCAACTTGTATCGTGTAAGAGAAGTCCCCATAAATATAAGAGAAGTTTTCAAAGCCTAATTGGTCATTGATAAAGGATAAGCCTAGGCCTACCTTCTCATTTTTCATTGGTGAATGTATTGAAAATGTTTGCGTTGACGGCCCTCCATCAAGTCCAATCCATTGACTTCTATGAAGCCCCACCAAACTCAGCGTTTCTCTACTCCCTGCATACGCGGGATTTATCGAGATTGTATTAAACATATATTGCGTAAACTGGGGAATTTGTTGACCAAATGTCGGCATGCCACATAGTAAAGTCAGTGCAATTATGTTAAACGTTATAAATTTTTTCATGATAGGTTAATTTATTTTGTTGCAACGTAAATTGGACCAGCAAAAGGTTTCAATCCGCTATCTTTTAGTTTTACGATATAATAGTAGGTTCCCGTGGGAACTTTGTCAGAGCCACCGATAGATTTGTCATGAGAGAATGCATTCCAGTCATTCTGATAATCTACTGATTTATAAACTAGAGCACCCCAACGATTGTATATTTCAACTTCTGTTGTAAAACCACAACCCTCAATACCTGTGACTGTAAAATATTCATTCCATTGATCCCCGTTAGCAGTGACCGCTTTTGATATTTCAACACCTTCCTCATCACCACAAGGTAAAGCTCTACAAAGATCATTAAGTGTTATGGATACCTCTGTTGATGTTGGGCAATTACTAGTAGACGTGTATGCAAAAGTATAAGTGTCTTGTACTTGCTCAAATGTGTAATTACCATTCGAATCTAATAACGATGACGGGTTGAATGAACTACCACTGATTGTTGCATTATTAGAAGTTACTTCCCAAGTTCCGTCAAGATCATAATCACCACTGAGTAGTGAGAATAAATCAAACTCAAAATTCTCTTCAATACACAAATCGGTAGTACCTCCAGTTGTCCCGTCGACAGTCACAAAAATTATTTGAGAAAATACTTCAGTATTGCCACACTCATCCGTTACAATCCAAAAACGTGTAATATTGTAATCAGCAGTTGTACCATTATTAGTTGATGTTTCTTCAAATTCTATATTTATTTCTGATGAACAAGCATCTTCAAATTCTAATTGCGGAACTTCAGGGATTTCCGCACATGACACAGATATTTCAGAGTCATAAACAGTTGTTACTATGGGAGGAGTAAGGTCTTCGACATCCACTCTCTGTGTATGAGTTGTAGTGTTACCACATGAATCAGTTGCTGTCCAAGTTCTAGTGATTTCATAAAGTACAGGGCAAGAACGCTCTGAAGTCGTTTCGCTAAAAGTGACTGTAGCATCACCACAATTGTCGGAGGCCGTTAATATAGTTGGTTCTGGTATGTCGTCACATTCAGCTTTAATGTAAAATGGAAGTGTTCCATTAAAAGTTGGTGCTGTAGTATCTTGAACAGTGACTGTTTGATTGTGAGTTGTTGTATTTCCACAAGCATCAGTAGCAGTCCATGTTCTATTGATTGTATAATTACCAGGGCAATCACCATCAGTTGTTGTTTC
>ERZ651770.1138-NODE-1138-length-11081-cov-12.975736_pt1 | contig 11081 bp, 10 predicted proteins | sample MGYA00514756_ERZ651770 | MGnify/ENA metagenome assembly ERZ651770
AATGCTTTTTCGCCGTTTTGTTTAATCATTCTTTTTGGACAGAACAACTCCCTTTATTGATTACCTAAGCATAGCTGAATACGCCATCCAGTCAAATCAGGGCTAGATTGAAAAGACTTATCAAATTTGTATACTTGTAAGTGCCATTTAAAACAGAATTTATCAGATGAATATCAAACTAAAACTATTCTTATACGCGATTCTTATTTCAGCATCTAGCCTGAGTTTTGCCGTTGGTCCAATTCAGACATCCGAGTATATTCTGCCTGAGGCTATTGCTGATGACTGGGAAAGCTATAAAAGCGATATAGAGGTGCTTGACTCGATTTATCGGGGCGAGAATCAGCCAGAGCCTTTGAGAGAGATACCGCCTATGCAGATTGTTCTGACTGGGGTATCTAACTGAGACAGTGGTGAGTTAATTCCCACCAGAGACATTTTTATATACCTCTAACTTAGTTATAGATATAGGGCGATTTAAAACGGAATTTAAACGACAATCACCTTTCTCTTATGACGATAGTTCTATGATTTGTTTTTTATTTTTTCTACCAAACTCTTGATACTGATTAATAATGCCCGATAAAGATTTGCCAAAATCTGTAAGAGAATACTCTACCTTTGGTGGTACGGTTTTAAAGTCGTTTCTTACTATTAAATTATGATTTTCAAGTTCTCTTAATTGTTTGGTTAGCATCTGTTCCGTTATTGGAGATAAAGTTCTCCTTAATTCACCAAATCTTTTTGGTCCTGATTGAATGACATACATCAATGGCATTTTCCACTTACCACCGATTAGTTTTGTAACTTCGTGTATTGGACAATATTCTTCTTTCATAAATTTTACGCTATGTTTTTAGTTAGTACTCATTAATAATTTAGTACTTGTTAAATTCATTGTATATATTAATATTCCCTTTTTCAATCAATGGAGATTACAAATGAATAGATTAAATGAATATATTAACGAGACTTTTGAAAAGGTTTCATTTATTGGACCTTGGTTCCTTAGAATTATTCTAGGGGTATCTTTTTTCTTATATGGTTATGGCAAGTTTCCACTGCCCTCAGAAATGCTAATAGGATTTGGATTCCCCAATTCAATTGCAACACTAGTTCCCTTGGTAGAGGTTATTGGTGGAATTGGAATTATCCTATCGGGTTTTATAAGTGGATTATGGGGTCAGTTGTTAACTAGAGTCTTTGCTTTGGTTTTAACGGTGTTTATGGTTTTCGCAATTGTTCTTGCTCATTCAGATTGGTTAATCACTGCCGACCTGTTCAAAAATATACAAATTTACTTGCTGGGTGTATCTTTGTATTTTGTATTTAAACCAAAAAATTAATTATTAATATAGGAGATGAATATGGAATGTGGTTGCGGAAGAAGTCCAACTGGCAAATGTATTGGTTGGCACAACCTCTCTGAAGAGGAGTATCAAGAAAAACTCAAAGAGTATAAAGACAAAGATAGTAAAAATGATGAAAAAGTCTGACAGTGTTGGTTTTAAAGGGAAAAATGGTGGGTCTGGGTGGACTCGAACCACCGACCTCACCCTTATCAGGGGTGCGCTCTAACCAAGCTGAGCTACAGACCCAAAGTTGTTTGCATGAATTAACAAAGTGCAAATCTTCGGAGGAAGGATTATAAGAGTGGTGTGTTTTTTTGTAAACGAAAAGCTTCGTATTAATTTATTCTAGTTAATCTGCTTAATGTCTTTTTAATGACTTGTATAAACTAAAATATACATAGCCCCATGGAATTACTATTACATATTCAATAATTGCAAGAACAACTAATTGCATTAATCCCGGACTTATAATGGATTGGGCAACTGATGCAAAAATCATTGTTAAAGAAAAGAATGCGATGGTAAGCCCAAACAAAGTGGTGCCATGCTCATCCGTTTTTTCCCAAGATAATTTAAGAGATTCTATAGCTCCTTTGTCTTCAAGCATAATAAATGCAGGAAAAATGCAAAGCCTTGCTGCTACATAAAAAGCTGGGAGTATTAATAATAAGATACCAAAAAAGACACCAACTGAAGCTATAAGATAAGCCCCAAGTAGTGGAAAGAATTTTCTTATGCCTAAAAATAAGGCATTTAGAGGCTCAATCTCATTTTCTGATTCTATGGATGCATACGAAACAAAAAGCGCTCCCATAAAAGCCATACTTAAAACTACGCCTAAGAGACTAACAGAGCTTAGAAACCCTATATTCTCATTAAAAAATTCTAGAATATCCTCAGGCTGAGTAACGTTTTGTATTGGAGTTATCATCGATGCCATTGCTATTTCAAGCATCATGATGGGTGCCGCAAGTACAATAAAAAACTTCCAATTTTTTGCGTAAAAGTTCCATGCTCGATTGAATTGATTCATGAGGCAATTGTAAAGTATTATGATTTTTATGCACAATAAATATATATACATGGCAGCTCTATTAATTTTAGTTAGCTGCTCAAATCAAACAGATAATTTTGAATACCCTGAATCAAATAAAGTTCCTTTTAGTGAAGAAGTTCATGGATACGTAATCGAAGATGCTTATAGATGGATGGAGGATTTTACAAGTGAGGACTCAACAGACTGGGTTGAGAGACAGAATAATTTCACACAAAAATTTATAGGCAAAAATAAATATAAAAAATCTATTGCTAAGAATCTAGATGAGGTTTGGGATACAGATTCGATAAGCATGCCCTATCAGGTTAACAAAAAAACTTTTTATTATTTCAATGATGGGTCATGGCAACAGAGCAAGCTGATGATTAAGGACTGTGATGAATGCTCAGAGAGGGTTTTACTTGACCCAAATAAGTTCTCAGAAGATGGAACTATCTCTCTTGCAAGTACCAGCGTTAGTAATGATGCATCTCTTCTAGCTTTCTCAATATCAGATGGTGGGTCTGATTGGAGAACCTGGAAAGTACTTGATATTGAATCGGGAAAAACTCTTGATGATAGGATTGAATGGGCTAAATTTTCTGGTGCTTCATGGGAAAATGATGATTCTGGATTTTATTACCAAAAATACGACGAGCCATCGGAAGAGCTCTTAAAAGATATTAATACTGCTCCAAAGTTAATGTTTCATAAAATTGGTACTGCTCAAGATGAGGACGTTATTGTTTATGAGAATCCTGAAAAGCCAAGATGGAGTTGGGGAATAAGTGTTGTAAAAGATTCTAAGATTAAGTTTCTATCTATTGGTGAAGGCACAGATGAAAGAAATAGACTCTATGTTCAGCTAAGCCCTGATCAGCCTTTTATTCCTTTAATAGATGAGCTAATAGGCGCTTATAGCTTTTTAGAAAGCAAGAATGATACTTTTTGGTTTTACTCAACTGAAAATGCTGCGAACGGAAAAGTAGTATCACTTACAATAAAAAATGGCTCATTTGTTTGGAATGAAGTCGTTGGTGAAAGTACTAATTCTATTAGTAGTGTTAACTTTATAAATAATTCTATTGTAGTTTCTTATCTCGTTGATACTTTTACTGAGGTTCACTTCTTTGATTTAAAAGGAGCATATAAAAATAAGCTAGCAACAGAAAGAAAAGGAACAATGGGTGGTTTTGGTGGTGAAATTGAAGATGAGGTATCTTATTTTTCATTTACAAATTTTGTAACTCCTCGAGAAATATACAAAATTAATCTAACTGATATGTCACAAGAACTTTTTTGGAAAGAAGATCTAAAAGGACACGATTCAACTTTATTTACATCTGACTTTAAATTCTTTCCATCCAAAGATGGAACACAAATACCCATCCATCTTAGTTACAAAAAGTCCTTAAAAATAGACAGTAATACTCCAATACTTTTATATGGATATGGTGGCTTTAATATCTCAAGACTACCTGGCTTTAGTAAAAGCTACCTCACGTGGATGAACCAAGGGGGAATAGTTGCTGTAGTTAATCTAAGAGGTGGTGGTGAATATGGTGATAACTGGCATGATGCAGGCAGGCTTTTTAATAAACAAAATGTTTTTGATGACTTTGCATATTCTGCTAAATTTTTACACGCACAAGAAATTGGTTCTCCGTCATCAACCGCTATTCAAGGTGGCTCTAATGGAGGTTTGCTAGTGGCTGCAACCATGTTGCAAAATCCTAATTTATTTAAAGTCGCAATTCCACAAGTTGGCGTCTTGGACATGCTTAGATTTCATAAATTTACTATAGGCTGGGCCTGGGAAAGTGACTATGGCTCTCCAGATAAGAAAGATGAGTTTGAAAACTTATTAGCCTATTCGCCTCTGCATAATATTGTTGAAGGTGAGTGCTATCCAACTACTCTGATTACTACAGCTAAAAGAGATGATAGAGTAGTACCCTCTCATTCATTCAAGTTTGCAGCAAAGCTTCAAGAGTCCCAGGGGTGTGATAATCCAATATTAATTAGAATTGAAGGAAGAGCTGGTCATGGAGCCGGAACACCTAAAAATAAAATTATTAACCAGGTTGCTGAGGTTTATGGATACGCTCTATCCGTTATAGATAAGGGTTAGTTTTTTTGGATATCTAATAACTCAATATCAAAAATAAGAATTGAGTTTGAAGGTATCCCAGGCCGGCCCTCATCGCCATAGGCCATACTTGGATCGATATAAACTCTCCATTCATCACCTTTCTTCATCATAGAGATTATTTTTTGGCACCCAACTATTAGACCTGATAGTTCGACTGTTAAGGGCTCACCCATTTCAACAGAACTCCAAAAAACTGAGCCATCAGTGAGAGTGCCGTGAAAATGAGCTGTAATTGTATCCTGCAGCAATGGTGATTCAGAACTTTGATCTCCACTTTGAATAATTGAGTATTGCAAGCCTGGTTCAACAGAATAGATTCCTTCCCTTATTTCATTATCGATAAAATACTGCATATTACTAATTTGTTTAATATTAGGGCTATCCTGATTACACGCAACTATAAAAAGAAGAAGAAATATTTGGACTAATTTATTTTTCATTATGTTTTAATTTTTAAAAATTTTCTTTTGCCAACCTGATAAATAGACTCCTGGCCTTTTGAAATTAGCATTTTAGGATCTTCTATTTTTACAGAGTCGATTTTGACTCCGCCTTGTTTAACAAGTCTCATCGCCTCAGATGTACTTGATGTCATCTCACAATTCTTTAAAAGGTTTACTAATGGAATGCCCTCAGCCCCAACATCAACTGACATGGAAGGAATGTCATCAGGCATTTGACCTTTTTGAAATCTTTGAAGAAAAGCTTCCTTGCATTTCGAACCATCACCTTCTGAATGGAATCTATCTACTAACTCTTCTGCTAAAAGAAACTTAATATCTCTTGGGTTGGTCCCTTCTTCCATTTTCTTCTTAAGAACTCCTATTTCTTTCTCTGAGGTAAAGCTAAGTAACTCAAACCATCTCCACATTAACTCGTCTGAAATAGACATTATTTTACCGAACATATCATTAGGCTCTTCATCTATTGCTATAAAGTTATTTAATGATTTGGACATTTTATTTGTTCCGTCCAGGCCCTCTAGAATGGGTACAGTTAAAACAACCTGAGGTTCTTGACCATAGGATCTTTGTAGCTCTCTCCCTACTAGCAAATTAAATTTTTGATCTGTTCCTCCGCATTCGACGTCAGCCTCTAGGGCTACAGAGTCATATCCTTGAACAAGGGGGTATAAAAATTCATGAATAGCTATGCTTTGATTTGCGCTATAACGTTTATTAAAATCATCACGCTCCAGCATTCTTGCAACATTATATTTTGATGCAAGACCAATCAAACCATCTGCACCAAGCTTGTTGCACCACTCAGAATTAAATTTAACTTCTGTTAATTCTTTTTTAAGAATTTTAAAAACTTGTTTCTCATATGTTTTTGCATTTGAAATTAATTCTTCTGAAGTAAGTGTTGGCCTAGTTTTATTTTTACCAGAGGGATCTCCAATTTGACCAGTAAAATCACCAATTAGAAAAATTACTTTATGCCCAAGATCTTGAAAATGTCTTAGCTTATTTAACAATACAGTATGGCCTAAGTGAAGGTCTGGAGCTGTTGGATCAAACCCCGCCTTAATGATTAGCTGTTTTCCAGAATCTAATTTCTTTTTTAAATCAGACTCTGTGAGGATCTCGTCGGTTCCTCGTTTAATTAATTTAAGTGCATCACTCATATGACTATCATAATGTTTTTAAGTCATTAATAGAATCAGTAAGTTGATACTTGGCACTATAAGATTAAAATAACAGCTATGACATTAACAAGTAACAAGTTTTATCCTGAACAAGAAATAGTTTCAGATCTCATTAGTAATTCTGATTTTTTAAATGACCCTTCGATTTCAAAAAATGCTCAAAAAATAATTGATGCTTGCAGAGAGAATAAGAGCGAGAGAACAAAACTAGATGCATTTCTAAGCGAATATGGGCTAGATAATAAAGAAGGTGTTGCTCTGATGTGTTTAGCTGAATCAATACTAAGAATTCCAGACAAAAAAACAAGGGATCTAATAATATCTGAGAAGCTATCTGAGGGTGCGTGGATAGAGCATTTAAACAAAGCGGATAGTGTTTTCGTTAATGCATCAACATGGGGTCTTCTTCTTGCAGGCAAGGTAGTTTCTACACCCGATGAGTGGACCAAAAACCCAAGCGCCCTATTAAGTTCTTTAATCTCTAAATCTGGCGAGTTTCCAATTAGAAATGCTGTAGTTGGTGCCATGCATATTCTCAGTCAAGAATTTGTTATGGGCAGAGATTTTGATGACATAAAAAAAATTAAGAATATAGAAAATGAAATTTATTCATTTGACATGCTTGGAGAGGCAGCAAGAAACGCTGAACAAGCAGACACTTATTATCAGTCTTATAAAAATGCCATAGATGAAGTCGGCAAGATAAATCTGACAAAAAATACAATTAATGGTGTCTCAATAAAAATATCAGCTTTATCTCCTAGATATGAAATGAAAAAGCTAAAAGACATAAAGTCTGATCTACTTCCAAAACTTATTGAGCTTACAGAGTATGCAAAGTCTAAAGATGTAGAAATTACAATCGATGCTGAGGAGCAAGACAGGTTAGCCGTTAGTTTAGAGATTATTAAAGAGATGGCCCTTTCACCAAATATTAAAAACTGGAAAGGATTTGGTATTGCTGTTCAGGCATATGGCAAAAGAGCTATAGCCACAATAGATTGGTTAGAAGAGCTACTAGAAAACAGAGCACCCATGCATGTTCGGCTCGTAAAAGGAGCATATTGGGATTATGAAATTAAGCATGCTCAAATCTATGGCTATGATGGTTATCCTGTCTATACAAAAAAATCTGTTACAGACTTAGCTTATTTAGCCTGTGCAAAAAGAATTTTTAATGTGGAAAAGATTTACCCTAAATTTGCTACACATAATGCACATACCATTTCTGCAATCCATCATCTTGGCTCAAATAAGGATTATGAATTTCAAAGACTATTTGGAATGGGAGAGCTGCTTTATAAGTCCGCAAACAAAATCTTAAATACTGAAAAAAATACCTCAATTTATGCGCCGATTGGCAAATATAAAGACTTGCTACCCTATCTTGTAAGAAGACTATTAGAAAATGGAGCAAACAGCTCATTTATTAATAGGTTACTTGATCCTGAAACAGATTCTGCTTGGCTTGCCAGAGGGCCCCATTTAAAAATTGAGGATGAAAAAAAAGAGATACCAATGCCAAGAAATATATTTAATGACAGACCAAACTCTAAAGGATTTGATTTAAGTGAAAGGGTAAATTTAGAAATGCTTGAAGAGGAGTTTAAGAAATTTGAATCAAAAGAGATAAAGGCTTCATCAATTTATAAGGCAAAGGGTTATAAGAAAACTAATACTCATGACATAACATCACTTGCAGATGGAAGAAATATTGGTACAGCCTCTTATGATGATTTAGATAACATAAAGAGCAGCCTTGAAGAACAAAATATTAGTGAATGGTCTTTGATGCATGTTGAAAAAAGAGCATCCATTTTAGAAAAAATTGCAGACGACATTGAAGCAAACCCTTCTGAGCTAATTTATTACCTTATGAATGAAGCCGGAAAAACAGTACAAAATACTATTGATGAAATTAGAGAAGCTATAGATTTTCTCAGATACTATGCAAAACAAGCTGTTGGCCTCCAAAAAGAAGACCATATTCTTGAGGGTCCCACCGGTGAGATCAATGCTCTATCTTACTCACCAAAAGGCCATATTTTATGTATTAGTCCATGGAACTTTCCTGTTGCAATACTTATAGGACAAATAAGTGCAGCCCTTGCATGTGGAAATAAAGTAACAGTTAAACCCTCAGAACATACTTCAATTCTTGGCTACATCATTGTGAACAAATTTCATGAGATTGGGGTTCCAAAAGATACTTTAAATTTAATCCTAGGAGACGGCATTCATGGTGACATGCTTTCAAAGGTTAATAACATCAAAGGGGTTGCATTCACCGGATCTTTAAAAACAGCAAAAAAAATTCAAAGCAACCTTGCAAGTAACCATGAATCAATTATTCCTTTGATTGCAGAGACAGGAGGCATAAATTCAATGATTGTTGATTCAAGCGCACTTCTCGAGCAAGCAACCGATGATATTATTCGTTCAGCATTTGATAGCTCTGGACAGCGATGCTCTGCCTTGAGAGTTCTATGTGTACAAGACGAAATATATGACGATCTTTTATCAATGATTAAGGGTGGTATGAAAGAACTAAAAATTGGAAACCCTCAAAATCTTGACACAGATATCGGCCCAATAATTAGCAAGACATCTCTTGATAGTCTCAATGCTTACGTGAAAGGTTTTGAAGATAATAATTATTCTATTTTTAGGTCTGCTGATGATGTAGATGAAAATTTTGTAGCTCCAACAATAATTGAGATTGATAATATTTCTGATCTAAAAGACGAGCAATTTGGACCAATACTTCATATCGTTAGATTTAAATCAAATGAAATGGATGCACTAATTGAAAATATTAATGATAGTGGCTTCGGCCTTACAATGGGTATTCATACTAGAGTAGAAAAAAGGGCCGACATATTTAGTGACAAGTGTAATGTCGGAAATATTTACATAAATAGAGATATGGTGGGAGCTGTTGTTGGTTCTCAGCCTTTTGGTGGACAAAATCTATCCGGCAGTGGCTATAAGGCTGGTGGGCCTAATTACCTTCTGCAATTTCTTAACGAAAAGGTTGTCTCAAAGAACTCGGTAGCATTTGGTGGCAACACTGAACTCTTAAATATTCAAGAGGACTAATGATAGGTTTTAAAAAGGTTCCAAAAAGAGCGGTACTTGTTTCTTTTGCTGTTTCTATTGTCTTAATATTAATGCTTTATATTGATATAGAAACATATGAATCTTTGCCAGTTGAAGAAATTGAGTTTACTGAAAAATTCTCTATACCTCTCGAGCAAACGAAAACATATCAGATGCATGAGGTGCAAGATGGAGAAAATCTTTCAATAATTTTTGAAAACTTTTCAGTGCCTTTGAATACTGCTTATAAAATTTTTAGATTAGACTCCAAAAATATTATTGCTAACATTAAACCAGGAGAAAAAATGCTCTTTGAATATTCTGGCGAGGAGCTAACCAGAATTGAGATCATGAAAGATCAAATAAATTCTATTTCAATTAGCCTTACTCCAGAAATAGTATTTAAGAATATAAGCAAAAGTATTGAGTTAATTGAATCTTACAATAGCGGGATTATTCAATCCTCATTTTATGAGGCAGCTCTAGATGCAAATATTCCCGAAAGTGTAATTATGGACTTTGCTTATATCTTTGGCTGGGATGTAGACTTCGTTTTTGATATTAGAGAGGGTGACGAATTTCATGTAATTTATGAAACTCCTTATAGTGATGGAGAGAAAGTAAAAAATGGCGATATCGTAATTGCTAAGTTTATTAATAATGGTAATACCTATTTTGCAAATAGGTTTTTCACTGAAGCCAGTAAAAAACAGTACTTTGATGAAAATGGAAATAATATGCAAAAGGCCTTTTTAAGAGCCCCTTTAGATTTTGCATATATTAGTTCTCATTTTAATCCAAACAGAATGCATCCTGTTCTTCATACAATAAGAGCTCATAATGGAGTCGATTATGCAGCCAAAAGAGGATCGCCGGTGAGAACTACAGGCGATGGGATTGTTTCTTTTTCTGGTCAAAGGAATGGATGTGGTAATGAGATAGTTATAAATCATACAAATGAGTATTCGACTAGATATTGTCATTTAGAAAAATTTAGTAAGGGTATAAGAAAAGGCAAAAAAGTTTCTCAGGGCGATACTATTGGTTTCGTTGGGAGTTCAGGACTGGCAACAGGGCCTCATTTACATTATGAGTTTAAGATAGGTGAGAAAAGAATAGATCCTATAAAAGTGAAATTACCATCAGCTGAACCAGTACCAAAAAATTTAAGGGTAAGTTTTGATACACTATTAAAGAATAATAAATTATCAATGGAGGAGTTCAATAAGCTTTCTCCAAGTAGTAATGAGTAAAAAGATCTATATTGGAGCAATGACAGGAACTAGTCATGACGCTATTGATATTTCATTTCTAAGCATTGGTACAAAAATAAATCTTGAGTATTTCCATTCAATTAAATTCCCAAAATCTCTAAGATTAAAAATAAAAAAACTTATTGAAAATAACGAAAGCTCGTTGTCAGATTTAGGCACTATCAATAAAGAGATAGGATTCTTATTTTCAAAATCTATTAATGAGGCGATTGGATTTAGTAAAATTAAGAAATCATCTATAGAGTGTGTTGCTATTTCTGGACAAACCATTAGGCATGAAATTAATAAGAGATTTCCATTTTCTATGCAAATTGGTGATCCAAATATTGTTGCAAAAGAAACGGGTCTTCTAGTGGTAAGTGATTTTAGAAATATGCATATTGCTCTAGGCGGCGAAGGCGCCCCTCTTGTTCCGGAATTCCATAATCAATTATTTTATAAAGCTAGAAACCCACGAATTATTTTAAATATAGGGGGGATTTCAAATTACTCATTTGTAAAAAATAGAAATGACATATGG
>ERZ651770.1147-NODE-1147-length-11008-cov-2.706340_pt1 | contig 11008 bp, 20 predicted proteins | sample MGYA00514756_ERZ651770 | MGnify/ENA metagenome assembly ERZ651770
GATATTGACGTAAGGTTTGGCAAGTAGTTTCCGGGGGAACTATGAGCTTACTTGATTACTGTACAACTGAACGTCAAACACAAGTTATTACTCTGCACTTAGAGGGGCTTGGCTATCAAAAGATCGGCGACAAGCTGGGCGTAAGCAAGTGGGTTGCGCGTGACATTATAAAAAACATAAAGCGTAAAGCCGCTATGCAAGGTCACTCCCCCGATCACGACATGGTTCATACCGTCCCCGATGGCTTCTTAGTAAAGGGAGTCTCCACGTACTACAACGATGAAGGCAAGCCGGTTGGCCAATGGGTAAAGTCTGCCAGTGACAAAGAGCGACAACTTGAAATCGCACTGGAAGCATTCAAGGCTGGATTGCTAGATGAGATTGATGGCCTTCACAGGCCCGTAAAGGCTCCAGAAGCAACGAAGAACGGAGACAGGCTATCAGCCTACTTAATCGGAGATCATCACCTTAACGCTCTCTGCTGGTCCCCTGAGACGGGTGGCGATGACTGGGATACAAACATTGCTCAAGACGTACTCATAAAGGCGGTCGATAAGCTGGTGTCGGCGGCAGGTGATGCAGAGGTAGGCGCGCTAATCAATCTCGGAGATTTTTTGCACGCAAATTCTGGGGATAATAAGACCGCAAAAGGCACGCCCGTCGATGTTGACGGAAGATTGGGCCGGGTCATTCGCGTTGTCGGCAACCTCTTCAAAGTTCTAATCACTCGTATGTTGGAGACGCACAAAGAAGTTTGGCTGATCAACGTGCGAGGTAATCACGATCCCGATGCTAGTCTCTGGTTGAATGAGATGATGCGCTTGTACTTCCACAATGAACCACGGGTAAAGGTTTTTGATAACTTCAGCAAGTGGATACATTTCGAGTGGGGTCAAACTCTAGTTGTTATGCACCACGGCGACAGGGTAAAGACTCAGGCGCTTTACGAGGCTGTGACGCGCGACTACGCAGAGGAATGGGGCCGCTCTAAATACCGGTACTTATATCACGGTCATATACACCACCGGACTGTGACAGAGATGGGCGGCTTGCACCTAGAATCGTTTGGGGTTTTATGTCCCCCAGATGCCTACCATTCAGCATCGGGTTATGGCTCCGCGCGCTCCATGTCCTGTGTCATACTCGATAAGAACTACGGCGAACACAGCCGATTCAAAGTGGGCATTGATGAGGTAAAGGCGTGATCCAAATTATTAGCTGTCCTTTGCCCGGTGGTGGCAGGGCATTGCTAAAGACTTCAGACATAGGCGGCGCAACGACCGCCAAGAATCCCCAAGAGTGTGACGTCTACGTTCTAGGCTGGGCGCAAGAAGGGATCACGATTGATTTGAGTGTTGAAGAATTCGCAGAGGTATGGGTCTCTGCATTACTTGATGAGGAGGATGAGCCAGAGTATGAGATCGTATTTACCTCAGATGACCTGCACTGAATGCCATAAAATAATGGTGCCGCAGTTCAAGCAAGAATACCCCCACAAGCTCGACGGCTGGTCATGCGATTGCGGACATAGCGAGAAAGCTATTCTCAGAGAGCGACAATACACGAGGGAAACAGATGGCAGTCAAGCGCGAACCCTGTGACATTTGGTTTAGCAAGGCGGTAAGGCTACGGGATGAAAAGTGTTTGCACTGCCACAAGACTGATCGACTAGAGTGCTCACACATCTATGGCCGGGCCAACAAGCGGGTGCGCTGGTCAATGTCAAATTGTATCGCCCTCTGCCACGCCTGCCATAGATATATGACCTCTAATCCCGTAGCTCATTTCGACTTTCTGAATGACCTGCTAGGTGAAGCTCACATGGATAAGCTGAGGATGGATCGCAACGAGATTTACAAGACTAATAAACTGCTGAGGAAAGATATCGCGGCGCATTACCGCGATGAGGTTAGGCAGAAGGAACTTGATCCTGACTACGAGATTCAGAGCTGGAACTAATGTGGTCGAGAAAGTGCTGTTTCAACAATGGATTCCTTCTCAGCTTCGCAAGTGCTTTCGCTTCGGTAATCCTAACTGTTTGACGACTAACACCTAACACCTCAGCAACTTCCGAGTACGTCATAAAGTGATGCGGGTTTGTTGGTTTTGCCATTAAATCCCCCTTAAGGCCGCTTATGCGGCCCCCTCTGGTTTAACACCGCCAATCCAAAGCTCAAACTCGTCGATCATCTCGCTGACGCTCATGTCTTCAAGGTAGTGTTTCCCAAAGACCCACATGGTTTCCCCGTAAGAGGGATTCCAGTAACCCTCTTTTAGAATGACCTCGAAGCAATCACTGCACTCTGCAATCTCCTCAATGATGGGCTTCATCTTCTTAGGAATTGCTCGCTTGATTCTTAGTAATGACATTTTTATCTCCCTTCGTTAGTGGCTGTGTCCCCAGCCGATGAAAACATTATTGCATACCTAAATCTAAAAGTAAACACTTTATGTTTATTTATTTTATTGTGTTTGTCGGTGGGGTGTTGTAAATATACATTTGTGGTATACTCATCGGATGTGTACTACAGTGAAGAGAGCGATGTTCTGCACTCGTAACAATGTCCAGCACATTGAGAGCCTCGGTATAGTTTGCGAACTAGTCGGGCGACTCAAAGGTTTAACAGAGTCCGAATACTTGGACCTCTGTGCGGTAAACAAGCTGGAGAATATGCGAGCGTTGGAGATGGCTAAACATTACCCAAGTCAGTAAGGCGAGGGAATAACAGGCCGAAAAGGCCGAGGGGCTTTGCACCCCCAAAAAAAGGGAGAACGACGTGGAATTGAATTTATTACAGCAGTACCCGGCGCGAGTAGTGGCTGGCATTATCTTGTTTGTAGCGGCTCTAGGTATTGTGGGCAACGCTGACTTACAGGACCAGATTGATCAGCAAGAGTGGTACTGCGAGAACGTAGAGATATGGGTAGCGTCTAATGGTCGCAACGGTCATCCGGATTATAAGGGGATTGATTGTGAAGCTGACCTATAAGCAAGTACACGACGCGGCTCAGATGGAAAGCGAGGGCGTCGAGGTATGGGCGCTCTCACAAATCTTCGATGTACATGACATGACGATGCGCAAATACTTACGCGCCTATTACAAGTACGGCAAATCATTCTGGTCACGTTATCCAACTGAGGTGGAACATGGCGGATCATCGGCATAAGCTAGACAAGGAAACGCGAGACAGACACTTCCCTGAGTACAATGGGGGTAAGGGGTCAAGACCGCGCAAGTTCGCAACTAACAGTAGTCAATCCTATAAGGATGGCTGGGATAGGATATTCGGTGGCAAAGACAAGAGCACAACTTAACCGAGAGACACGCCAAGCCGAGATGCGGAAGAAGATTGAAGCGTCTGGGTATGAAACGCATGTCCATGAAGTCGTTAAAAAATTGCTAGATCCTGAGCAAGAACTTGACTCCATTGATGTACAGCGTATGAAGTCTGCGGCTGACCTATCCATAAAGATGATGGCTAAGTTCATGCCAGACCTTAAATCTACCGAGATCACTGGTCCTGATGGCGGTGGTTTAGTCGTTAACATTCAGCGTAAGAGATTCGATGGCGACGATTGAATACGTTATGAAGCCGCAAGGCAAAGTTCTCGAGGAGTTCGCTGACTGTAGGGAGCGCAACTCATTCATCATGGGGCCGCTAGGCTCAGGCAAGACCGTCCAAGTTATCCTCAAGTTCCTAGAGCTGATGTGCGAACAAGCACCAGTCACCCGAGAGAGTCATCCCAACTACGGTGTTCGGCTCAGTCGGATCATTGCCGCACGTAATACTTATAGTGAATTGTTCTCAACCACCATCAAGGATTGGATCGAGGTGCATGGCGACCTAGGTGAGTTCAAGCAAGGCAACAAGGAACCGCCAACGCATCGACTAGAGTTCAAGCTGGAGGATGGCACGACGGTTAAGAGCGAGGTCATCTTCATAGCCTTTGATCGCCCTGAGCACGTCAAGAAGGCGAGGGGTATCCAGACTACATGGGTGTGGCTAAACGAGGCTAAGGAGCATTCTAAGAGCGTTGTGGACATGCTTGACCTGCGATGCGGTCGATACCCGTCGATGAAGGAAGGCGTGAAGCCTACGCACTACGGAATGCTGGGGGACTCTAATGCTCCAGACGAGGACCATTGGTATTACAAGCTGGCTGAAGAAGACAGGCCAGAGGATTGGAAGTTTCACCGCCAACCGGGTGGTGTATATCGGGAAGGCGACGGATGGTATCTCAACGAAAAGGCAGAGAATCTTAATAACCTACCGGACGGCTATTACCGGCGAGGTCTACAAGGTAAGACTGATGATTGGATCAAGGTTAATCTTGCGAATGAGTACGGCTTTGTCTCTAGCGGTAAGCCAGTTCATCCTTTGTACACTGATTCTATTCACTGCATGGCTGACGTTTATCAGCCTAATACTGATCAACCTATTGTGCTTGGCTTTGACTTCGGTCGGACTCCAGCTTGTGCGTTTCTTCAGAGAGATGCGTTGGGCCGCTGGATTTGTTTTGATGAGTTTTGTCTAACTGACTCCGGGGCTGTGGACTTTGCACCTAGCCTCAAGCGATACATTGATGCGAACTACCCGAAGTGCCGATTCAGAGGCTGGGGTGATCCATCGGGTGACAATAAGAACCAAGCCAATGCAGACACGCCCTTCAAGATCATGCGAGCGGCTGGCATACCCTGTACGCCTACACTGACAAACGATCCTGCATTGCGACGTGCGGCGCTAGAGATACCGATGAAGGAACTCTGCATGGATGGCAAGCCTCGATTCTTGATCAGCCCTAAAGCACGGATGATTCGTAAGGGATTGCAGGGCGGCTTCTGTTACCGACGCATTCAGATATCGGGTGAGAAGTACACGGATGAGCCTGATAAGAACGAATACAGTCACCCGGTCGAGGCATTGGAGTACGCACTGCAAGGCGAAGGCGAAGGCAGACAGGCACTAACTAACTTACATACGCAGAGCAGGAAGGTGCGCCAGATGAAGATGGATGTCCGTGTCTTCTGATATCGCATACGTGGCGTTTTCTATCGACGAGGGGCACTGGTGGTCATGGATGCTACACCCCGAGATTAGGCATTGTTACGTCGTGATTCCGAACAATGGCGAATGGTTTGCGGTTGGCAAGTCAACGCAAGGGATTGAGTTCATGATCGTCGATAACATTACCGATGTAGTCGAGAACGATATTCTGATAAAATCGCAGGTTCATAGACCTAAGCGCGGTCTGTTTATGTTGAATACGTGCGTTGGGTATACGAAGCAGGTGTTGGGTATAAACAAACCGTTTATCTGGACGCCTTATCAACTGTATCGGTATTTGGAGAAGCAGGATGGCAGGTAAGATGCGACAAAGCTTGCGCGGTATCGACAGGATACACCGCAAAGGCTTCAAGAAGATTGACCGGGTTCGCAGAGGCAAGAGCCTTCTTGGCGAGCTTGGTGTTAAGAGCGGCAGTAACCGAAAAGCACAGCAAGACACTATCGGTTATGACGGTAAAGACTTTACACGTAACGGGGAAAAGACCACCCGTGACTCGTTAAGGATGGGATGAAATGAAATCACCGAAAGCACCTAAGCCCACAGCACAGCAAGTAGCTGTCGAGCGCCGTCAGGCAGTAGCACTGGATGAAGAGATTGCGGAGCAGGAAGAACGCTTCCGTGCTATGGCTCGCGGCAAGCTGGGAACTAAGTCTCTCTTGGGCGGTGTACCACGTAGCCGTGCAGAGGCCGCAGGAGGCCGTGCAGGGGGCTCTACAGCTCGCACCATGTTGGGCATGGGCGGTATGGGCGGAGCTACTCGTGGCGGCGCTGGTGGCGGTATGCGCTCTGGTCCGTACTCTGGCACACAAGCACAACTTAAATAGGTAGCACTATGAGCTTGCCCCCGCATCTTGGCTCGGTCCAAGACATAAAGGAACGTGAACAGAAAGCGTTTAGCACTCAAGCAATGTGGCACGACCAATTGCAGGATGTGTACGAATACTTTCTACCGCAACGTAACCTGTTTGACACTGAGAACACCGGTCAGAAGAAGATGGATCGCATCTTTGACTCGACTGCGTTGACAGCTATCCAACAGGGGGCGAGCAAGCTACAGGAAAACATTGCTCCGATCTGGTCACGATGGGCTACATTCCAGCCGACCGAAGAGATTGTTCGCTTGCTAGAGTCAGGGCAGTTCGATGTATCCGAAGAGGACGTTCGAGCTAACCTAGATCAGCAGTGCGAGCTTGTCTTTGACTACCTGAATCGCTCTAACTTCCATACGCAGTTCTATGAAGCGGCGCTTGATCTTCTCGTGGGTACGGCAACCATGAAGATCGAGGAGACAGACGACGAAACAAACCCTATTTGCTTCCACACGATCCCGCAGAAGGGCATTGCGTTTGAAGAGGGTCCATACGGAACGGTCGAGACACACTGGCGACGGTTTCAGGTCAAGGCTCGTTTACTAGAGCGTATGTGGCAGGGCTTTGAAGCCTCGCAGAATGTACGCAACATGATCGAGAACAGCCCCAACACTGAAGTGAGCGTGTCTGAGGGCGTAGTTTTTGACCCTAAGAGCAAGCGATACTACGGATGCCTGTGGGTTAACAATGAAAAGTCTTTCTCATGGACTGAAGACTTCGGGGAATCAAGCCCTTGGGTCACTGGTCGATACACAAAGGTAGCCGGTGAGATACGTGGTCGTGGTCCAGCAATGCAGTCATTGCCCGATGTACGCTCACTGAACAAGGCGAAAGAGTTTGTCTTGCAGAAAGCCGCGATTGACCTTGCCGGTATGTACACAGCTACTGACGACGGTGTCACTAACCCGTACAATATGGTGATTGCACCCGGTGTCGTGATCCCAGTCGGGTCAAACAACACCAACAACCCTTCTATTCAACGTCTCGATACAGGATCGAACCTTGCTCTCGCGCAATTTGAAATCGTCGAGCTACAGAACGCTATCAAGTTGGCAATGTTCAACGACTTGCGTGATCCTGCTGGTCCTGTTCGTAGCGCCACTGAAGTTGCTATTGAATCCAGAGAGCTTGCAAAGCGGATCGGGTCGGCATTTGGGCGACTTCAGACCGAGATACTCATACCAATACTCAAGCGTGTCGTCGCTATACTGACTCGACGCGGATTGATCGTGCCTATCGAGCTTGATGGCCGCGATGTACGAGTTAAGTTCACATCTCCACTAGCACGAGCGCAAGACGGCGAAGACTTACTGGCTGTTCAGCAAGCCGTACAGTTCGTATTGGGTACGTCTGGCCCCGAACAGGTGCAGATCGGCTTTAAGATCGAGGACTTCGGTACATGGGCGGCAGAAAAAACAGGGATGCCGTCTGAATTGGTACGGTCTGAGGTAGAGAAACAGCAAATCATCCAAGCCGGTGCGCAAGCTCAGATGCAACAACAACAACCACAACAAATGGAAGCTGAATGACTTGGGAAACAATTGAGGGCGCAAGCCCGGATGCCAAGAGACAGAAAGCCAAAGCACAAGAACAGATAACAGAACTCACCAAAGCCTATGCCCGATGCTTCAACACTGAAGACGGGCAGAAGGTCTTAGAGGATCTGACCCGTCGCTTTCTATTCGATAACTCAACCGCCCTATCTAGCCAGAACGTCGCGTATGAAGCGGCGTATCACAATGGTGAAGCTGGCGTTATCCGCATGATCATCCACTACATACAGCAAACCGAGAGACTATGACCGAAGAAACCAAGAAGCGTGGGCGCAAGGCGAAGCCCAAGTACGAGGTATCCGGCAATGACATGGACCACCTAGCAACTATTGGGTGCGAACTTGATTGGCTGGAACGATTACATGACCGATATGGCTTTGAGAAGTTCGAGTACATCCACAAGTTTCGTGCTTTCAGATGCTACAAAGACGGTCAACACGTTGATTGGATCGACGTGAACGATCTTGCCGTGATCAATGGCAAGCGCAGGGTGGAATCTATCCTGCTAAGACACCAACCCGTAAATGTTAAACGAGCAGTAATTCAATATCCTTGGAGATAATCATGGAAGAACAGGCCGTAGAAAGTAACGACACCCTGCAATCATTAGTAGACGCCGCAGAACCCACATTAGGTGAAGGCGAATTCTTTTTGAGTGATGGGATCAAGGGCGTTGGCGATCAACCCGAGTGGTACAAAGCCGACAAGTACAAGTCAGTATCAGAGCAAGCCAAGGCATACACCGAGCTAGAGAAGAAGTTCGGGGGATTCACTGGCGCACCTAAAGACGGTTACTCCGTTGTTGAGGGCGTAGAGTCAGACGACGCGTTATGGCAGGAGCTAGTGTCGTTTGGTGAGAAGACCAACATGTCTCAGTCTGCAATGAACGACGCATGGGAATTATTGTCCGCACAAGATCAAGCGGCTGAAGAAGTATCGATGGAAGTTGAGCTTCAGAAGCTAGGCGATAACGGTGTAGAGCGTGTCAAGGTTGTCGAGCAGTACATGAAGAACAATCTCGATGGCGATACATACGAGCGGTTACGTTATGCCGTAAACAGTGCCGAAGCTGTCGAGCTGATCGAAGCCTTAGTGAAGTCAACCGCCCCTGCTAAGTTGCCGATTGATGGCTACATTGAACCGGGTGGCATTACATGGACTGACATCGAAGCTGAGATGTTTAAGAAGCATGAGAGCGGCCAAATGCTACGTGCGGTCGATCCTAACCACGAGGCCAAGGTTCAACGCATGATGAAAGAGTTTGGTGGTGATAAGCCCAATGTACGCGTTGTTGGCTAATACGCAGTGTGTGGTATCATAGCGAGATCGGATACCCCTTTCACAAGGCCCGGTAGTTTTAGGTTGAACGACTGACCGACTATCGGGTACTCAGTCCAAAATCTCTTAATCAATTTTTTTCAATTTGACATAGAGGAGACTGAATCATGTCAATTAATCTCTCCGCAGTAGCGGTAACTGAATTTGACAGCATGGTGAAGCACGCCTACGCAAACATGGGCTTGCTTAAGAACGCTGTCACACTCCGAAACAACGTCGTAGGTGATACCTACAAATTCCGTCGTATGGGCAAAGGTCTTGCTAACCAGAAGGCTAGCTCTGCCGATGTAGTTGCAATGGGTGTTGGACACGAGTTCAAGACTGCAACACTCGTAAACTGGAACGCACCTGAGTTCACAGACATCTTTGACGCACAAGACGTAAACTTTGACGAGAAGCAAGAGCTGGCATCTACAATCGCCGGTGCCTTGGGTCGTCGTTGTGACCAACTTGTCATTGATGCTATGGACGCTTCTACTCCACTGACTACTGCTGTAGCCGCTGGTGGTACTAACCTCACAATCGCTAAGGTCAACCAAGCACAGGTTGAGCTACGTGATCAGGGCGTACCAAACACAGAGCTTTTCGCAGTAATCGAAGCTGGTGGATTGGGTGGACTCTTGGCTGATGAGAAGGCAACTTCTTCTGACTACCAAGCGGTCAAGGCTCTTGTATCTGGTGAGATCAACTCTCTTGTTGGCTTCCAGTTCATTATCCTTGAAACTCGTGCGGAAGGCGGTCTGACTGAAGCGGCTAACGTCGTGGACTCTTGGTTCTTCCAACGTCCGTCTGTCGGCCTTGCTATCGGTATCGACATGAAGACTGAGATCAACTACGTTCCTGAGAAGACTTCTTGGCTGTCTAACGGCATGCTGAAGGCTGGCTCTGTCGTTCGCGACGAAGGTGGTTTGGTTAAGGTTCAGTACGACAAGACTGCATAAGTCTTACACGGCCCCTTCGGGGGCCATTCTATTTCCGGGTGGATTATGGCGAGCAAGATCGACTTAATTAGCAATGCACTGATTCTGATTGGTGATACTCCGATTAATTCACTCACTGGTGGATCACGGCGCGAGACTGTCGCGAACAACTTATACGACAACATAGTCCAGAACGAGCTGACGAAGCATCGTTGGGGCTTTGCTCGTAGGCAAGAACAGATGTCCCGCTTGACGGACGTGCCTGTGAACCCCAATCAATGGGCAACAATCTACCAGTTACCGACTGATTTACTGTTCCTAATCACTGTATCGCCTGATTCCAACTATCAGATATACGGTGACAAGGTATACAGCAACTCAGATAACGCTATGTTCGCTGACTACATTGCCAACACACCCGAAGACGAATGGCCTGTGTACTTCGCTAAGATGATTGAGTACGCACTGGCTATGGACTTCGCCGCAAGCATTAGAGACAGCTCTGCGGCTAGAGGTGAGATGGCCGCGGCCTATGTGAATGCGTCCCGTATGGCGCGTTTCACGGACTCTCAGCAGTATCCGACGCAACAATTAAGAAGTAACCCATTTACTAACGTGAGGTTCTAATGGCTAAGACTCGATTTATCCAGTCTAGCTTTGTAAGTGGTGAGTTATCCCCGCTTCTCAAGGGCCGTATTGATATCAACCAGTATTATCAGGCTGTCGAGACTGCTGAGAACGTCGTGATCGTTCCACAAGGCGGGATGCGCCGTCGTCCGGGTACTGAGTTTATAAGCGAATGCGTTAAAGGTATTTCAAAGAAGTCACCGACGTACACGATGCCCAATGGCGGCACATCATCGGTACTCAATGACGGCGATGACACGACAAGCACGTCAACAACTACACCGATTGGCACGACTGACCCGTATGTTGTCGCCAAGATGGATTTGTTGACTGATCTCCCCATGAAGTTTATTGATCTGCGCCAGATCAGCCTATCAACCGGCACAAGTAGTCAGTTCAAAGTCCAGTATTCAACTGATGACGTGACCTATACCGACGCCGCAAGCGTCCCTTTGCTTGGCACTAACCCGCAGAACTTCCGATTACTGGTTGATCAGACCGCTCGATACTGGAGACTGGCTCGTATTGGTGCGACTGACTTGGGTTCCGCGACGGTTACGATCGCTGGTCTGTCTCTATATGAAGAGTCTGCAATTCTCAGTACACCGCGCTTAGTAGACATGAGCGTTGAGG
>ERZ651770.1150-NODE-1150-length-10985-cov-2.620187_pt1 | contig 10985 bp, 9 predicted proteins | sample MGYA00514756_ERZ651770 | MGnify/ENA metagenome assembly ERZ651770
AAAATTATATTAATTATCGTTGATTTATTTTAATTATAAAAAAATATACCAAACTTAATATAGTATAAACCAATCATCCCTGTAAGCTATAAAAGTAATATATTCTGATGTATTATCAAAAAATAAAAATTAATTTTATTTGTATATTTAATATTTAATCATTTAATATTCAGAAATATAAAAAAAAATGACATGATCGAAGCCAGTGTATTAATTTTTAACAATCTGTTTTAAAAATACATCTATATAAGAATTAACCTTCATTAAATATATTCCTGAATTCCAAATTTCAGTATTTATAGACACTTCATTTGAAAAATTATTTTTCAATTCAAAAATGGTTTGCCCCAACACATTATATATTGAAATAGCGGAAATAGTATTTTTACTTTTTACTTCCATGATAGTCGTAACTGGATTTGTAAAAGATAAATTGCTTTCAAATTCATTATCAATGATTGCTAATGACTCCTCAGTGAAATTTTGAGCATAAATTTTAGAACCAGTCCCTTTATCTTCAATAAAAACAGTTACATTTTGATTATTTACTGGTTTTGTAAATTGTATTCTTCTTTTATTTGCTGAATAAGTAGCTAACGGCCTTGTTTCTTCTGGCCAAGCAAAATCACCATTTTCATCTAACATTAAAGCATTTAATGACGTTGGTGAAACACCATTATCTAAACCATCTTTAATTAATAATAATGGAAAATTATTTATTAAATACATAGATCCAACATGTACTTTTTCACTACCAATTGGAAAGATTAATTTCGCATTATCACTTAACATTCTTGCTCCAGTTACTTTGTCAAACTTTTGTATATACTCTCCTTTTTCACTTTGATTGGGATTGGTATAATTGCAACTTGACCAAATATAATCTGATTCCTCATCAAACGCTATTTTTGTATCCATCTCATAGTCGGTTTGATTGGTATCAAAATCGGAACCATTAATCCCCCAAGGGAGTGTACCGTCAGGATCAATACGCTGTAAAAAAGAATCAAATCTTGAACCTGGAGAAGCTTTATAACCCATGTAAACCTCATCACCAATTTGCAAACCATCATAAGAGGTATTAAAAACAGTTCCGTAATTTGATAATTGCGTTGGATTGGCCCATTGTAAAACTCCAGAAGAATTATATCGTTGCGCAAATAAATTAGAATTAATCCCAAAAGTTAGGCTATGAAAAACCATTATATAATCTCCATTAGATAACTCAAATATATTTGCAGGCACTGTATCGTTTCCTCCTTCAATTATAGCTTGTGTTGCTCCCCATATATTGTTTCCTGAAGCATCGTATTTCTGCATTACACTTTCTCCTTCTGGGAACCAAGAAACTATAGCTTCACCAGTTGATAATGGTAAAACTGTTACAGAATATCCAGAACCCACATTAACACCATTGGCCCCCCATAAATGATTTCCTTCTGCATCTAGTTTAAAAACAAAAGCAGGCTCTCCACTTCCTGTGCCTGTAATACCTATATAAAGATTATCCTCATTATCTTTAACAATACTCCAAATAACAGTATAGGTGCTCATCGGGATTGCATCACTAACCAACATACCATCATTTCCTAATAGTTGGGAGCCATCTACATTCAAAATTTGCAATCTCAATTCATAATTCACAGGTGGAGCAACAGATTTCCAAAATACAACATAGGTTTTTCCTTCGGAAGTACCAATAGCTTGCATATCTCCTCCTTCAGAATCCGCTACTAAAGTATTTAAAACGGTATCAGTGGTCCATTGGGCATAACAATTCATGGATACAATAAATATTACTAGAAATGAAAATATAATTTTATTAGCTTTCATAATTTTTAGCTTTATGTATTATTCTTTTTTCTTGGTTTTTTGAATAGGCTATAAATATAAGTCAATATGGTTAGTAGTCTATTGATATAAACTTTTTTTAAACAAAAAATAAAAATTTATTTCAATTTTAAATTATGTAGATAGTAATGTTTTCTAAAGACCCCTTAATTGCACTAGTTTTACAATTCTATATAGGCTTTGACAGCAACCAATTAGGGGTATTGAAGCTAAAGCTAAAATGATTTCTAATATTTTTGATGTCCCAATTGCTTAAGTTTTGATTAAAAGTAATAGCGTCATAAAACATAAAAGAAATGTTATTTACATTACTTAAATCCCAATTACCAATAGGTTGATTAAAAGATGTAGCCCCATAAAACATAGCCTTCATAGAAGTAACGCTGCTCACATTCCAAGTACTGATGTCTTGATTAAAAGAAGTTGCACTACAAAACATTTCCTCCATTGTTGTCACCTTGCGTACATCCCAATTACCAATAGGTTGATTAAAAGTAGAACCAATATCCATTCCGTCATTTCTAAACATATAGCTCATATCAGTCACATTACTCACATCCCAATCACCAATAGGCTGATTAAATAAAGGAACTTTAAAAAAAAGTTTCTTCATAGTTGTTACTTTAGAAGTATTCCAATTAGAAATATGTCCGTATTTGGCCTCCGCTTTTTCAGCGTTTTGCATCCAATCATTGACAGCAATTTTTATATTTCTATTATTGATATTAACAATGGAATTATTAATGGATAATCTATTTATCAAATTCTTTAAAAAAACTATCATTCTTGTTTTAAATTCTATTTAGAGTACTAAATTTTTTTATTTTATTTGTTTGCAAAATAAAAACATCATCAAGTATATTTTATGACGATAATCAGTTTCTTATAATTAAATACAAATACTTAGTTGAGTTTTCTTCAACAAGGGGTATCTAAGTTTTCATTTTAACTTAAAATCAATTAATTCCTTAAGTACTTGTTTTCTTTTTTCACCCTTTGGTAATTTATCAATAAGCTGCTGCATCTTTTGTATTGTTAATTTTTTCATATTAAAAGTCTAAGGCAATATCTAAGTCCTGTTTTTTTAAAATTATATCTGTGGCGAATTCTGAATAATATTTATATACTGAAGGGTACTCAGAGACTAAAGCTAATTCTTCAAAAACCTCCATATAATATTGTGATTGATCGCAATTAATATGGGGTAATTCTAAAGGTATTTTTAGGCTAATTATGGATCCTTGACTTTTACTTGAAACAATGGAACCTTCTAATAAAGGAGTTAAAAAACCTTGTGCAGTTGTAGGCTGAGCAATAGATAATAAAAAAGGAAGAAAGAAATGTTTTTTAATTGTTCTCAAAATCATGGATTTTAATCCGTAAATGCGAACTATTTTTTTGAAAATTAACTTGTTTTTGATAAATAAGTTAACATTTTTAATGGTAAGCAAGAAATTTATATCCCCTGTGATTTTTTTAACTATCTAATCTTTTTAAATTTATTTATATCTAATTATTAAATACATTTTAAAATTAATGTTTAATAATTGATAATAAATGTTAAATATTTGATATCTAGAAAGAGGATGTCACAAGTCTCTATAATTTATTAGATAATTTTAATTAAGATTGTAAGCTTTCGCATTATTAAGCATCAAAGAAATAATGTTCATAAACTAAAAGTCAAGCAATACATTTATTTTTTCTTTAACTTTTTTAGTAGAAGGAATCATTGTTTGCTCTAAAGTCGAATTTAATGGAATTGCAGGAAGGTTCTCACTACCAATAATCATTACTGGTGCGTCTAAATAGTTGAAGCATTCTTCTTGAATTCTACCTTGCAAGGCTCTTGAAAAACTATTTCCCGATGGTTCTTCAGTAACGACTAAACATTTTCCGCATTTTTTTACCGAATTAAAAACGGTCTTATAGTCTAATGGATGTAAGGTTCTTAAATCAACCACTTCAATTCTATCTTGTATTCCCAATTCTTCTGATGCATTCATCGCCCAATGAACACCCATGCCATAAGTTATAATCGATACCGTTTCTTCTTCTTCCTGTTTCCAAATTTCCTGAAGCAGCCATGCTTTTCCAAAAGGCAAAATATAATCTTCCGCTGGCTCTACTGAGGTAGCTCCTTTTGTTCCTGGAACTTTACTCCAATACAAGCCTTTATGTTCTAAAATAACAACTGGGTTTGGGTCATAATAAGCAGCTTTTATTAATCCTTTTAAATCGGCTCCATTACTTGGATACACTATTTTAAGCCCCGCAATATGAAAAAACCACGCCTCGTTACTTTGGCTATGAAATGGTCCAGCGGCAGAACCTCCGCCAGTTGGCATTCTAATCACAACATCACTATTCTGGCCCCATCTGTAATAGGTCTTTGCTAAATTATTGGCTATTTGATTAAATCCGCAACTCACAAAGTCTGCGAACTGCATTTCCACCATCGATTTTTTACCCATCATAGATAAACCTAATGCCGCACCTAAAGGCGCTGCTTCACTTATTGGCGTGTTTCGCACGCGACCTACACCAAATTCCGCCACAAATCCATCTGTTATTTTAAAAACACCTCCGTATTCTGCAATATCTTGCCCCATAATAACTAAGTCAGAGTGGCATTCCATGGACTGCCTCAAACCTTCAGAAATCGCATCAATAAGTCGTATATTTTCTTTTTTGGAAGTAGCTTGAGTCGCTGATAATAAATAATCAAAATATTTATAAACATCAGATAATTCAGTGTCTAAATTTGGAATAATCTCAGGCTCATCAAAAGCACGTTGTAAACCTTCTTTAATTTCGTTCGCAAATGATATTTTAAATTTTTCTATGTCACTTAAGGTAATATCATTTGTTTCAATAAGGTAATTTTCAAAATTAGATAGTGGATCTTTTTTTTTCCAAAGATCAAATAACTCTTTGGAAACATATTTCGTACCACTCGCCTCCTCGTGGCCACGCATTCTAAAGGTTTTAAATTCTATCAGCACCGGACGGGGATTCTGACGGACACTTTTGGCAATGACATCAACCTTAGAGAAAACCTCCAAAACATTATTGCCTTCAATTATATGTGATTCCATACCATAACCCACACCACGATCGGCAAGTGATTTACAATTATATTGTTCACTTGTTGGGGTTGAAAGCCCGTATCCATTATTTTCAATGCAAAATAATACAGGGAGATTCCAAACGGAGGCCACATTTAGTGCTTCATGAAAATCACCTTCACTTGTACCTCCATCTCCAGAAAATACTGCTGTAAGTTTAGATTCATTTTTCAAGACATGAGAGAGTGCTATTCCGTCAGCAACTCCTAGCTGAGGACCTAAATGAGATATCATTCCTATGATTTTATAGTCTTGGGTTCCAAAGTGAAAGGAGCGATCGCGTCCCTTGGTAAAGCCATTAGACTTTCCTTGCCACTGTGAAAACAAACGATATAATGGTATTTTTCGGGTGGTAAAAACGCCTAGGTTACGATGCATTGGTAATATATACTCATCGGCTTGTAAAGCCATGGTGACCCCTACAGAAATAGCTTCTTGACCTATGCCTGAAAACCATTTAGAGATTTTACCTTGTCGAAGTAGAATCAACATTTTTTTTTCAATAAGCCTAGATTTAAGCATATTAAAATACAATGATTTTCTAGTATCTAGATTAACCTCAATAGAGGTATATTGGAAAATAGGTTTCAAATGTCTTAAGTTTGTCTTTCAAAAATAAGAAAATAATAGTTAGAAAAGTTTAACTTAAAAAATGTCTTTTATAAATCTTTTGATTTGCTATATTTGTTTGTAACATGATTAATAAAAAGCTATGAATAAAATTCCGAGTGTTAATCTTTTAGATTTTTTATCAGAGAACCCAAAGGACAAACAAAAGTTCGTTGATCTCATTGGCCAGGCTTATGAAACTATTGGTTTTGTAGCTCTAAAAGGTCATTTTTTAGACGATTCTCTAGTGGACTCTCTTTATTGTGAAGTGAAAAAATTTTTTGACTTAACTACTAAACAGAAACAAAACTATGAAGTCCCTGGAATTGGAGGGCAACGAGGTTATGTGTCATTTGGAAAGGAAAGTGCTAAAGGAAAAAAAGAAGGGGATTTAAAAGAATACTGGCATTTTGGACAATTTGTACAAAACAATCCAGAATTAGAAAAAGAATATCATAAAAATATTGAAGTTTTAGAACTACCTGAATTCAATAAGGTTGGGAAAGAGACGTACAGAATGCTTGAAAAAACAGCTAAATATGTACTAAGAGCATTGGCTATCTATTTACAATTAGATGAATATTATTTCGATAACTACATCCATAATGGGAATAGTATTCTAAGACCCATTCACTATCCACCAATTAAAGAAGCACCAAAAAATGCCGAACGAGCTGCGGCACATGGCGATATTAATCTCATTACATTACTAATGGGAGCTCAAGGAAAAGGCTTGCAAGTACAAAACCATGAAGGCAAATGGGTTGATGCAATTGCAGAACCTGATGAACTTATGATTAACGTGGGAGATATGCTGTCCAGACACACTAACAATAAATTAAAATCAACAATCCACCGCGTAGTAAATCCCCCACCAGAAAAATGGGGAACTTCACGTTATTCAATTCCATTTTTCATGCACCCTATTAGCGATATGAATTTAAATGTATTAGAGAACTGCATGGATGCTGAAAACCCAAAACAATTTGAAGACATTACAGCTGGCGACTATTTAAACCAACGAATCAAAGAACTTGGACTAAATAAAAAATAATGGATTTAAAAGATCAATTAAAAAATCTATTTCCTAATCACACCGAAAGTACTGCACACACTTTAGAAAAAAAGCAAACTACTATTTGGATGCAAGACGCTCCCATTATTTGTAAATATGAAAAACGAAAAGGAAAACCAATCACTATTATTGAGGGCTATGCGGGAGCTGATGACGATTTTAAATCACTAGCTAAAGACCTGAAGAAAAAATTTAGTGTTGGAGGAAGTTTTAAAAATGACATCATTATAATACAGGGAGATTACCGTGATAAAATTATGAGCTTCCTAAAAGAACTTGGCTTTAACGTAAAACGAGTTGGTGGTTAAAATAAAACAAATAAAATGTCTATAAAAAACTCCGAACTTATACTTAACTCTGACGGTAGTATTTACCATCTTCATCTCAGACCTTTAGACATTTCTGATACGATTATTTTTGTGGGAGACCAAGACCGGGTTAGCGAAGTTACAAAGTACTTTGATACCATTGATTTTGAAACTCAAAGTCGAGAATTCAAAACACAAACAGGAACCTACAAAGGAAAACGGCTGTCTGTGATTTCAACAGGAATAGGGTCTGATAATATTGATATCGTTCTCAACGAATTAGATGCTTTGGTAAATATTGATTTCAAAACCAGAGAAATTAAAAACACTAAAACTAGTTTGTCTATTGTTCGTATTGGTACTTCAGGAGCGCTACAACCAGACATCGCTATTGATAGTTTTGTGTTAAGTAGTTATGGAATGGATATCAATGGAATGCTTCAGTCCTACAACATTGAAAGCATAAAAAATAATATGATCGAACAAGCCTTTGTCAAGCACACAAAGTGGAGTCCAAAAAAACCGTATCCCGTAATCGTTAGTAATTCAAAAAGTCTAGAAACCCATCTTAGCAGTAATGAAACCTTTAAAGGAATGACTGCCACTTGTGGTGGGTTTTATGGGCCACAAGGCCGTGTATTGCGCTTAGAATTGCAGGACGACAGTCTAAACAATAAAATGGATAGTTTTGATTTCAAAGGATTGAAGGTGACTAATTTTGAAATGGAAACCTCTGCCATCTATGGATTGTCTAAATTATTGGGGCACGAGGCGTGTTCTATTAATGCTATTTTAGCAAATAGAGCTTTGGGTACATTTAGCAAAAACCCTCAAGAGACAATCGATAAATTAATAGTATATACCTTGAATAAACTTATTTCTTAAATGAAAAATGTTCGGATTGGCGGTGTTCCAGAACACTTTAATTACTCTTGGTACTTAGCGTTAAAACAAGGGCACTTCAAACAAAAAAATATTGAAGTTAGATGGAAGGATTATTTTGGTGGTACGGGTCAAATGACTAAAGCACTCCGTGAGAATGAGATTGATATGGCAGTGATTCTTACAGAAGGAATTATCAAAGACATCACAGAAGGAAGCCCTTGTAAAATTATCCAGGTTTTTGTAGAATCCCCTTTAATTTGGGGCATCCACGTCGCTCAAGACTCTCGTTTTAAAGATCTTAACAGCCTTAAAGGACAACGAGCCGCTATTAGTAGGTATGGATCTGGCTCCCATTTAATGGCCTATTTAAATGCAATGAAACTAAAATGGAACAAAGCTTCTAATTTAGAATTTAAAGTAGTTAAAGACCTTAACGGTGCCGTTAAATCATTAAGTAATAAAGAAGCCGATTACTTCATGTGGGAGAAATTTACTACCAAACCCTTAGTAGACCAAAAAATATTTAGACGCTTAGGAGACTGTCCAACCCCTTGGCCTTGTTTTGTAATTGCAGTGCGTGACGAATTTATTATTAATGAAAAAGAAACGCTTCGAAGCGTTCTAAATACGATTAACAAAATCACAACAAGTTTCAAAGAGATTCCAGAAATAGATCGTATTATTTCAGAGCGATACCAACAAAAAAATGAAGATGTCAAAGTATGGCTTGAGTTAACGGAATGGTCACAAAAAAACATAGACCCTGCTACAGTCGAGGCTGTTCAAGACCAGCTACTTCAGCTAAATATTATTTCTGAAAAATGGACTTATAATCAATTGGTAACCACTCTTTAAAATGATCCCCACTTAATTTCTGACTTTCCTTTAATCGACAATAATGCATTCGTTTTACTGAAATGCTTATTTCCAAACCAATAACCACGATTTGCACTCATAGGAGATGGATGCCCACTTTCTAAAACAAAGTGTTTACATGTATCTATTAGCTTCTTTTTATTTTTGGCGAAACTACCCCACAACAGAAAAATAAGATCTGTTTTCTGTTCGGAAAGAATTTTAATCACAGAGTCTGTAAAGTCTTCCCATCCTTGATTTTGATGACTACCCGCTTCTTTTGAACGGACGCTTAAGGTGGCATTTAGAAGAAAAACGCCTTGATGAGCCCATTCAGTTAAATCACCACTTTCAGGGTAAGAGAGCTTCATATCTACTTCTAATTCCTTAAAAATATTTCTCAAAGACGGTGGGTGCCCCATCCCTTCATTTACAGAAAAACACAAACCGTTTGCTTGGCCTTCACTGTGATATGGGTCCTGACCAATAATTACTACTCTAACCGCTTCAAATGAACAGCAACTGAATGCATTAAAAAGTTGATCAATCGGTGGGTAACAACTCTGCTCAGAATACTCCGACTGAACAAATGTACTGAGCGCTTTGAAATAGGGCTTATCACATTCCGATTTTAGATGGGAGAGCCAGGTTCCTTGTAACTGTAACATATTAATTTAAATCACTTAACACTTAAGTCTTAGACATCAAATTTAAACTATATATTTTAAACATTAATACTTACATTTGTAGAGGCTTATGTCCAAACGCAATGATTAATATTTCCAAGAAAACTTTACAAGATTTAGAATTTGAATCTGTTATTATACAGGTAGCATCTCACAACGTCACATCCCTAGGGAAAACAGCGATTCTCGAAACAATTCCATTCTCAAAAAGAACCAATGTGGTTGAAGCCCTTCAACTTACTAATGAATTTGTAGCGTCCTTTGAAAATGAAAATCGGATCCCTAACCACGGATTTGATGCGATTACTAAAGAATTGAAATTAATTAAAATTGAAAATAATTACTTAGAAATCGACGGATTTCGAAAAATTTTAAGCATATGCATAACCACAAATGTGCTCTTAAAATTCTTTAAGAAATTTCATGAATACTATCCATTGCTAAACGGACATTCTTCACAAATAGAAACTAATACAAGTATTTCTGAATCTATCAATAGTGTCATTGATAAATATGGTGAAATTAGAAATGATGCTTCAGACACACTCTATAATCTGCGAAAATCAATTCAAGCGGTAAGAACAAAAGTTAATACTAGTTTCAACTCAGCTCTAAGTATGTATAACAGTGCAGACTATTTGGATGATATTCGCGAGACTGTTATGGAAAATCGTCGTGTTTTAGCTGTTAAATCCATGTACAGGCGTAAAGTTAAGGGCAGTATCATGGGAGCCAGTAAAACTGGTAGTATTGTTTATGTTGAACCAGACACAACACAGCAACACCAACGTGATCTCAATAATTTAGAATTTGAAGAAACAGAAGAGATAAAACGAATTTTGCTCGAGCTCACTAGCTTTGTTAGTGGCTTCTCACCGATTTTAGAATCCTATCAATTGTTTTTGACAAAACTAGATATTATCTATGCCAAAGCAAAATATGCAAAATCTATAGATGCTATTTCTCCGGAGATTACTGATCATCAAGAAATTGACCTGGTAAATGCTTACCATCCACTTTTGCTAGTTTCCAATAAAAGTGAAGGTATCACCACTTTTGCTCAAACTATTACCATGACAACAGAAAGTCGGATCATAGTAATATCAGGACCAAATGCTGGCGGCAAAAGTATTACACTTAAAACTGTAGGACTGCTACAATTGATGGTGCAATCAGGAATGCTTATCCCTGTTCATGAACGTTCAAAACTCTGTTTATTTGACTCCATAATAAGTGATATTGGTGATAATCAGTCCATTGAAAATCACTTAAGTACCTATAGCTATCGTCTAAAGCAAATGAATCATTTTTTGAAGAAATGCAATAAGCATACTCTGTTTTTAATTGATGAATTTGGAACAGGAAGTGATCCTGAATTGGGGGGCGCCCTAGCTGAAACGTTTCTTGAAGTCTTTTATGAACGTGAAGCTTTTGGTATTATAACGACGCACTACAGTAATTTAAAATTACTCGCCAATGAACTCCCACATATTCAAAACGCGAATATGTTGTTTGATGAAAAAACCTTACTTCCATTATATAAATTAGTCATAGGACAAGCAGGAAGTTCTTTTACTTTTGAGGTGGC
>ERZ651770.1160-NODE-1160-length-10927-cov-2.785069_pt1 | contig 10927 bp, 8 predicted proteins | sample MGYA00514756_ERZ651770 | MGnify/ENA metagenome assembly ERZ651770
GAGACCTATTTTTTCAATTTCTAATTTATGAAGCTCAACAAATGTGTCGACAAACTCAGATGCTATAAAATCATATTGTGTTTTTTTTGTTAGTATTTTTTTAAAATTATTACTCCTTAATACTATTCCCTTAATTCTTTCCATTATATAAAAATCAGATCCTATAATATTGATGTCATCACAATAATGAATTGGTATAGGTGATTTTTTATAATTGTTTTTAAGAGCAGATAAAATTTCATATTCTCTGCTCATGTCATGACCAGATTTAACTTTTGCTCCAATAGGAGGTTTTCTGAGTATGAATTCTTTTTGATTAGACTCAATCAAATATGTAAGATTAGAAAATCCTGATGGAAATTGAAGAATTTTAAAACTATTTTTATCTATATCTAAGAAGTTTGATAAATAATTAGATAATGCAAAGTTGTTGAGTCCCTCGTCTTCTCTTATTTTTGTTGGATTGTCATTAAATGTTTCGGACATTATAGATTTGAATAATGAGCTTTATTTTTTATATGATTTTAAAATAAGTCTAGCAAGTCGGCTTTTATGTACTTCATCTGCCCCGTCATATATTCTTGAAGCTCTTTCATGTCTGTAATAAGATGATAAAATTAGATCATCAGTAAGTCCTAATGCTCCGTGAACCTGAATAGCATTGTCAACAACTTTTTGAAGCACATTAGCACAATAAAATTTGATAATAGATATTTCTGCTCTTGTTTTATATGCTCCCTGAGTATCAATTTTTTTTGCAGCGTCTTGTACCAATAATCTTGCAGCATTTATCTCTGCTCTTGACTCTGCAATCCAGTTTTGAATAGTCTGTTTTTCTGACAACATTGTTCCTGGAGCTATTTCTCTTGAAACTGCTCTTTCACACATTAAATTAAATGCTCTTTCACACATTCCAATCCATCTCATACAATGATGAATTCTTCCAGGGCCTAAACGTTTTTGTGCAATTGCAAAGCCCTCCCCTTCGGATCCCAAAACATTTGTGATTGGAACAGAAACGTTATTAAATTTAATTTCCGCATGACTTTCCCATCCTGCACCTGGATGCCCCATGATTGAAACATTTCTAACAAATTCAACTCCATCCGTTTTCAATGGAACAATGATTTGACTAGCTTTTTTATGAACATCCTCTCCGTCTGGATCAGTGACCACCATGACTATTGCAAAATATGCTCCATCAAAACTTGAGGTAAACCATTTATGTCCATTTATAATATAATTTCCATCTTCTTTTTTTGCAGTTGTTCCCATCCTTGTTGGGTTTGAGCCAGCATAATTAGGCTCTGTCATTGCAAAACAACTTCTAATTTTTCCTTCTAAAAGTGGTTGAAGATATTTTTCCTTTTGTTCTTTAGTTCCAGTCTCAATTAAAACTTCCATGTTACCAGCATCAGGAGCTTGGCAATTAAAAACATAAAATCCATAAGGACTTGCACCAAGTATCTCGCTAACCTCACCATGTTGTTCTAGTGTTAAACCTAAGCCTCCATATTCTTTAGAAACTTGTGGCAGCCAAAACCCCATCTCTTTAACCTTATCTCTTAATTCATTTAGTTTAGGTAATTTTTCACTCCACTCAGAATTAACAATCCATGGTTCAAGTGAGATCAACTCATCATTAATAAATGTTTTAATTTTTAGCTTTACTTCTTTAAAGTTCATTTTAAATAAGTTTAATTTTTTAATTTGGAAGCGAATATATCAATGAAATTATCTCAGCTACGCAAACAGGCTTGGTCTCTCCTTCAACCTCAAATATAATTTTTAATGTATATTTTGCCCCGCCAGAAACCTCCTCAATATTTGTTAAAGATACCGTACCCCTAAATTTTGAATCCGCAGGAGTTGCGTTTGGAAATCTCACCTTTTCAAGTCCGTAGTTTACTGCTAATGCTATGTTATTCAGTTTTAGTGTTTGGAACACAACCTGTGATGCATAAGATAATACATGAAAACCATGTGCTATAGTTTTTTTATAAGGTGAATATTGTGCAGCTTTTTCTTGATCTATATGAATCCACTGTTTATCTTGAGTTAATTCTGCAAATGAATTTACTTTCTCTTGTGACATTTCAAACCACTCTGAGATACCAATTTCCTTTCCAAGGTATTTATTTAAATCTTCTAGATTTTCTATTTCTGTTGAATAAGGTTTTTCCATAATATAAATTAATTGATCATGTATCCCCCGTCTATATTAAATGTCTCTCCTGTTGTATAACTTGATGCTTCCGAAGCAAGATAGACAGCCATCCCTGAAATTTCTTCTGGCTCAGCTGCTTTCCTAATTGGTAAATCTTTCAACCATAATTCTAACATCTCTTCATTTTGCCACAAAGCAGAACTTAATTTTGTTTTTATTAATCCTGGGCATATTGCATTAGACCTGATACCATACTTACCCCACTCCTTTGCTTGAGATTTAGTTAACATACTAATTGCAGCTTTACTAATTGAATACACTCCTAATCCTTTATCTGGCTTATGCCCTTCTACAGAAGAAATATTTATAATAGAGCCAGATTTGTTATTTTTCATATGCTTCATAGCCATATTAGAAAGCTTAAATGCAGCTTTTACATTAATATCCATAATTTTATTAAAAAGCTTTTCATCCGCATTTTCTAGTCTATCAAAAACAGGGTTTATTCCTGCGTTATTAACTAGTATGTCTATTTTATCATATTTTTTTATTGTTGTGTCAATTAGCTTTTTCAAGTGATCTTCTTCCCCTACATGACATTCACATGCGAGTGCATTGTATCCATTCTTTGTTATTTTATTGGCGATTTCTTCTACTGCTTCTTTCGATCTACTGCTAACAACTACGGTTGCTCCAAATTCTGCAAGAGCCTCAGCAATTGATGCACCAATACCTCTGCTTGCTCCTGTAACAATTGCAACCTTACCAGATAAATCAAATAGTTTTGTATATTTTTTTGTCATTCTAAATACAGTTATGTTAACGTAATATACTAATTGATTTAATTATCCTTATAAGAATCTAAAATAAATACAGAAAAAGGTTTTTTGATAAAGTTTAATAAGGTTGTATGTTTTTATAGATGAAAATATTCTTATATATTTAAGAAAACTGATCTTTAATAATTAAGATAAAAAACCGGGAAATAATAAAAACCAAATAATTATGAGTGCAAATCAAGAGCCATTTGAACTTAACTTTTACAAATGGGAAAAGGAGTTTAAAGATAAGCCATACCTAAGACAACCTATAGGTGAGACATGGGAAGAATACACATGGGGTCAAGTTGGAGATATGGCCAGACGATTAGCCTCTGGGCTTAAATCTCTTAATCTTAGAGAAGGTGCACATATAGGGATTTATTCGAAGAATTGTAGAGAATGGATTATTTCAGACCTAGCCATTGTAATGGCTGGATATGTTTCAGTTCCTTTCTTTCCTTCTTTAAACGGTAAAGAACTTGCATACATTATGGATTATGGAGATGTTGATGCGCTTTTTTTAGGTAAAATTGAGACATGGGATGATATAAAAAATGACTTACCCAAAGATATGCCTATGATTACGTTTCCTAATTATGCTGGCTGTTCAAATGTTGATGTAGGTCATAAATGGCATGAATTTATCGATAAGCATGAGCCGATAACCAACCCGCATAATCCTAAATTATCTGATTTATGGACAATAATTTTTACCTCTGGTACAACAGGAAATCCAAAAGGAGTTATGCTAACTTATCAAGCAATTGATGGTATTAAAGTTGTATTAGATGATCCCAATAATCCATTGGGAATTAAACATGATGGTAATAATGAATTTATATCTTATCTACCGCTAAACCATATTTTTGAAAGAGTAGTTATTGAATGGACATCATTTAGATATGGTGGAACAATTTCATTTGTAGAGTCAATAGAAAAGTTTGGGCAAAACCTTAAAGATGTTCAGCCACATGTTTTTGCAGCGGCTCCAAGAGTTTGGACAAAACTTCAAATGGGTATTCTGTCTAAATTTTCTCAAAAAACATTAGACACTTTACTTAAAATTCCATTATTATCAGGATTGCTAAAAAAACTTTTAAAGAAAGGACTTGGGTTTAGTAAATCTAGAGTTACTGTATCTGGTTCAGCTCCAATGCCTGTAGAATTAATTGAATGGTTTAGAAAGATTGGTGTCTATATAACAAATGGATATGGAATGACTGAGAACTGTGCAATATGTAGCTCTGTTGATGGAAAAGACTTTGGAAAGTTAAATACTGTTGGGAAGCCTCAAAAAGGGGTTGAACTTAAAATTGATGAGGAAACAGGTGAAATACTTATGCGAGGACCATTCGTAATGGTTGGTTATTATAAAAATGAGGAGTTATCAAATCAAACATTAAGAGGAGGATGGCTGCACACAGGAGATAAAGGTTTCTTAGATGATGATGGATATTTACATATAACTGGAAGAGTAGCTGATAGTTTTAAAACTTCAAAAGGAGAGTACATTGAGCCACTTACTTTGGAACAATATTTTGTTAATATTAATGAAATAGAAGAGGTTTGTGTTGTTGGTCTTGGAATTGCTCAGCCACTTTGTCTAATTCAGTTATCAGAAATCGGTAAGAAAGCATCAAAAGATGCTCTGTCAAAAATGTTAACTGAAACACTTGATACTGTTAATAACGGGCTTGTTAACTATAAAAAAATATCAACATTGATAGTTGTAAAAGACGAGTGGACTCAGGAAAATGGGGTTATTGGACCAACTCAAAAACTTAAGAGAGGAGCTGTTGAAGATCTTTACTCTGGAAGTTACCTTAAATGGCACGAATCAAATGAAAAATTAATCTTTGAATCATCATCAAATCACTCCGAAAGATTTGATTCATACTCATAAGACTAATTCCGTTCACAGCCAAGGATATCACCCGTATTTGGTGGGTGAAAAAAATTATATTAACTTGGATTCAAATCAGAACAAGTATTATGGGTCTTAAGCCTGTTTTTACTGGCCTTTCCACCATACTTGCATTAAATTATATAAACTAGTTATAGAAAAGAATTATCTTTGACGTAACAAAACCTAATTAATATGAAAAATATTTTAAACAAGTATTATTTAGCCTTTATGGCTGTAATTCTATTTGGTAGTGTTTATTCTCAAACTCAAATATCTGGTTCAGTAATGGACTCAGGTAGTATGGAAGCAATTCCTGGGGTAAACGTTATCATTGATGGCACAAACATTGGAACTGTTACAGATTTCGATGGAAACTTTGTCATTAATACGAGTCAAGATGCTCCTTTAACTCTTATTGTTAGCTATGTAGGGTATAGTGCAGAAAGAGTTGACGTGACATCTGCGAGTCAAAATATAAATGTAATGCTTAGTGCAGGACAAAACCTTGAGGAGATAATAGTCTCTGCTTCAAGAAGAGCTCAAAAAGTTACTGATGCTCCGGCTTCAGTAAGTGTGATCTCTACTAGGCAAATTGAAAATTCAGCTCAGGTAGCTGAACCATCAAGAATACTTGTATCTGTTCCTGGTGTTCAGATTCAACAGCAAACTGCAAACTCAATGAACATTGAAATGAGAGCTGGATCTGGAGTTTTCGGAACATCTACTTATATAATGAGAGATAATAGAGGATTAATAACTCCTGCTGCAGGAACCTTCTTTAGTTTCCAGCAAGGTCTTTCTAACTTAGATTTAGCCTCTGTTGAAATAGTAAGAGGTGCTGCAGGTGTATTGTATGGACCTGGTGTAACGTCGGGTGTAGTTCACTTTAGATCAAAAAGTCCTATTGACTATACAGGTAATGCTGTTTCAATGTGGGGTGGAGATTTAAATACTTTTGGTTCAGAGTTTAGAATTGCGAGAGCAAATGATGATAAGACTTTTGGATGGAAAATTAATGCTAGAGTAAATTCTGGTGATGATTTTACTTATGAAGATGAAGCTGCATTAGCTGCTAACGTTGGTGGAATTAATAGTATAATTAGACAACCTGTTATTACAAACATGGCAGTTGACCCTCTTTTATCTGCAAATGGACCTGTACTTTATGACTTTACAGGAGGAAACTCTATTATAGATACATATAGCAATTTTACTATTGACACAAATTTAGAGTGGAGACCAACTGATGATACTAATTATCAAGTTAGTGCAGGTATGACTAATGGTGGTGGTCTATTCTTTCAAGACTTAGGTATTGGGTATGCTGATGGTAGTACATATTGGGGTCAAGTTCAGGCTACAATGGGTAACTGGTATGCTCAAGCTTTTATAGACCATAATGATGGTGGTGGAACAGATAATCCAACATTCTTGTATGGTACAGGTTTACGTCAGGTAGCCAAAAGAACAACAATGGAAGCTCAAATTCAGTACAACTTTGATATGCCTTGGCTGTTTGATTCAGAATGGACTGTAGGATATGATTATAGAAATACTGATTCTGACTCTGAATATACTCTATGGGGAAGAAATGAAGACAGTGATGACTATATAACTAACGGTATTTATGGTCAAGGAACTTTAACAATGTCTGAAAAAGTTGATCTTGTAGTTGCTGGTAGATATGATCAAGCTAGTTTTATTAGCGCAGGAGAATTCGCTCCTAGAGCAGCTCTTGTATATAAGCCTTCTGAGAAAACGACTTGGAGACTTTCATATAACAAAGCTTTAACTGGACCTAGTGCGCTTCAAATGTATATTGACTTCCCAGTAAATGTACCGGCACCTGGAGTTTTAGATGCATGGTTAAGTGGACAAAGTACTGCACAGCGTTTTGCTGATCCAGCAAATCAAGTAATTGATTTAGCAGGGATTCCTATTGATATTCCAGTTTCGGCTGCAGGTGGTGGATTACCACTCGCAATTCCTTATGGATCTGTTGCTGCTGAGTCTATTGCAGGTTTATATGCTCAGGCTCCTACGCTTCAACCATTATTAACACCATTTTTTGCAAGTTATATGGGACCACAAGGTGGATCAGGAATTTTATCTCCTTATGATTTATTCGAACCTACTCAAACTACTGGTAACAGAAATACAAGAACTGGAAGATTTAGTTCTGTTGAAAACGTTGAACTAGGGTTTAGCAGTGTTATTGGTAAAAAGTTAAAAATTAGTGCTGATATATATTCTTATGTAAACACTGGATTTACAAACTTTAGTGCAATTGGAGATGCATATGCATTAGTTGGATCAAATATTCCAGGAGATTTAGGAGCAGCTGTTGCTGCTGATGCTACTGCATATGTTACTGGTGCCATAACTGCTGTTACAACTCAGACATATCAAGGAATTGCAGCACAATTTGGACTTCCATTTAGTGTTGTTGCCTCTGGTGCTCTTGCAGCACAAGCGCACATTGGGATCACCGATTCATCAGTGGTTGTCGGAGAAGATTGTCGAACTGGCTCGGGATATGGAAAATCCTCATGAGCCGCAGTCAATGTTGTTTGATTAGAGCCTATAACTACTCGCAGTCATGGCACCTGAGACCAACGTCATCAGTTTTTTGACCGGTTTTGGGAAGGGGTAGCCACCGGCATCTAGAGCATTTTCGGCATGATGTTTTTCGTCTATCAGCATCTGCTCAATCACCGCACGACTCTTGTGATCGTGTTCAGGCAGCTTATCTAACTGTTCTTGAAGATGATTGCATACCTGCTCTTCGGTGGCGGCCACAAACCCAAGACTGAGCTTGTCGCTGATCAATCCTGCAGCTGCACCAATACCAAATGAGGCGGCATACCAAACTGGATTTAAACGACTAGTGCTGCCATCCAATTGGTTGATTCGCTCTTCGCACCAGGCCAGATGGTCAATCTCTTCGGCTGCGGCCTCTTCCATTTGTTGACCCACTTCGGGCAGTTTTGCTGTGAGTGCCTGGCCTTGATAGAGCGCTTGAGCGCAGACTTCACCGGCGTGATTGACGCGCATTAAGCCAATGGCATGCTGACGTTGCTCTTCAGTTAGTTCAGTTTCACCAATCTCGGTTGAGGGTGAATGACGATGAGGCACGGGCGCACTGCTAAGGGATGTTCTTAGCGCAGCGTCTAATTGGCTTATAAGGCGATCAATGGAAGTAAGTTGTCGTTGACTCATAGTTCTATTCTACTCAACTCTTGCTAGCGGATACAAATTTCTTAGCCAAAAACACGGGGATCATAGCGATTGCGAAAAACCCCATAACCAGTATTTCGGCGACCAATATGTATACTGGCCAGGGCCCAAAAAAGTCCAATACCGACGGATTTATTGGTTTTTCTATTAAGTAAAAATAGTTAGCATCTAATAAATAGTTAAGGGGTAAAAGCGCAATTACATAGACATTAAGCCAGCCAAAGGTTGTTAAAATACCCTTGGCGGTAGGGTAGAGCGCAAAGCAAACCATATAGTGAACCATTAAAAGCACCAGACCCACATGGGTAATCCAGTATTTAAAAAATTCATAGGCGGGATAGTCGAAATACAGATCGGGTGTCACTATGGCTTGAAAGGTCCCCGCCATCACCAGAAAATAAACGGGCTCAAAGAACTTGAGTTTCGGGTTCCAAAGGATAAAAGGCGCCAGTATTGAAAACAGATTGCACAGTGACAGCGGCAAATCCTCGGCAATAGTGAAACGCCCCAAGGCGACCTCAAAAACTGTATAAAACATTACCGAAAGAGCAAGAATTAGCGTCAGGCAACGACCGATAAAAAGATTTTTTTCAGTGCTCAGTTTTTTGCTAGCAATAAGTGTTAGCGCCAATAGAAGCAAAGAAAAGCATAAAACAACGAGGTGGCTGTTGCTGTAGGCAATAAAGGGAATTTCGTTGCTAAAAAAAGCCAGATGAGTCATTTAATTATGCAGTAATTAAAAATTAGCTGTTTTGCTCTCGTTCAATTGCCCGCCAAGCAATATCATCGCGATAAAACATTCCGTTCCAGCTGATTTTGGCCGCCAATTTATAAGCTTGAGTCTGAGCATCGGACACATTGTCACCCAATGCAGTAACACAAAGAACTCGCCCACCATGAGTGCAGACATTGCCATCAATTTCAGCGGTGCCTGCATGAAACACTTTTTCAGATACGTCAGCTGAGGCGCTATTGCCGTCTAGCTTGGTTAAGCCAGAGATTATATCGCCTTTGTTGTAGCTATTAGGATAACCGCCAGCCGCCAACACTACTCCAACAGAGGGCTTTTGATTCCAACGAGTTTCCTGTGCGTTCAGCGAGCCATCGATAGCGGCTAAACAGTGTTCAACCAAATCAGATTGCATACGCAACATAATTGGCTGGGTTTCAGGGTCACCAAATCGACAGTTGTACTCTATGACCTTGGGTGTGCCATCGGCCATAATCATTAGGCCCGCATATAAAAAGCCAGTATAGCTATTACCTTCCTCAGCCATGCCTTTCACTGTTGGGTAAATTACCTCATCCATCACCCGCTGATAGATAACTTCATCAACAACAGGTGCTGGGGAATAGGCGCCCATTCCACCAGTATTTGGGCCTGTGTCACCCACGCCCACTCGTTTGTGATCTTGGCTGGTAGCCATTGGCAATACGTTAGTGCCATCCGCCATCACAATAAAACTAGCTTCTTCGCCGTCCAAAAATTCTTCAATAACCACGCGGTGTCCAGCTTCGCCAAAGGCATTTCCCGCTAACATGTCACGCACAGCGGCCTCGGCCTCAGCCAAATCCATGGCCACGATAACGCCCTTGCCCGCAGCAAGACCATCAGCTTTTACAACAATAGGCGCGCCAATCTTATTCAGATAAGCAATGGCTGGCTCAACCTCAGTAAAGGTTTCATAAAAGGCAGTGGGTATATCATGGCGGGCAAGAAAGTCCTTGGTGAAGGATTTTGAGCCTTCCAGCTGTGCTGCGCCCGATGAAGGGCCAAAGATAGGTAAATTGCGCTCATTGAAGTAATCGACAATGCCATCAACTAGGGGCTGTTCAGGTCCTACAATAGTGAGACCCACATTATTGGACTGAGCGAATTCAGCCAATGCAGCGAAATCATCGACAGCAATAGCTATATTATCAAGACTTGGCTCGATTGCCGTTCCTGCATTGCCTGGGGCGACATAGACTGTTTCTGTGCTTGACGACTGAGATGCTTTCCAGGCTAATGCATGTTCGCGGCCGCCTGAGCCAATAACCAATATATTCATTTATGAGCGCTTAAATTTTTGAATGATAAGAAGGTTCGAATTGTATCAGAGTAGGATATGATTGCGAAAAAAAACCATGTTTAATCCAATCGTAAAAGCTGTAACGTAGGTCTGATAGCAAACATAATAAGGCAAACAGTATGCAAGCCCCAGCAAATAAAGCATCACCCATTATTCTTTGGTTTAGACAGGATCTAAGACTGGCAGATAATCCTGCATTATCTCAGGCCTGTAAAGATGGAGACATTATCCCAGTTTATATTCTCGATGATCAGTCTGCAGGGGATTGGGCTATGGGGGGTGCAAGTCGATGGTTTCTTCACGAAGCCCTCGAAGCCTTAGACCGCTCTCTTGATGGAAAGCTTAACCTGTTTAGTGGTGACCCACTAGAAATTCTCCAGCATCTGGTTAACACTCACAATGCGCAAGCGGTTTATTGGAATCGCTGTTATGAGCCTTGGCGTCTCAAGCGCGATACTCAGCTCAAAGCTGATTTAAAAGAATTGAGTCTTGAGGTGAAAAGCTTTAATGCTTCGTTGCTTTGGGAACCATGGGAAGTCCTTAAAAAGGATCAAACGCCCTATAAAGTTTTTACCCCCTATTATAAGCGAGGCTGCTTAAGTCAAATGCCGCCAAGAAGACCGTTACCGCCCCCAGAAAACGTTAAGTTGTTAAATAAAAGTGAATGCTCACTTACGCTTGAAGATCTTAATTTAAAGCCCAAGATAAACTGGGATAGAGAGAT